>FWWM01002746.1_pt1 | contig 46108 bp, 37 predicted proteins | sample 2228351 | NCBI WGS metagenome assembly FWWM01 (sample SAMEA103939774, study PRJEB20133) | metagenome
GTTACGGGGGTAGCGGCACTCACCGCTGCCGTGCTTTTCGTGTTGAACGCCTTTCAGAGCAACATCGTGTTCTTCTTCTCGCCGACTGAGGTCGTCGCAGGCAAAGCGCCCGTTGACAAAATCTTTCGTATCGGCGGCCTGGTCGAGAACGGCAGTGTGAAGAAGTCGCCCGACGGGCTCAAGGTGGAATTCGTGATCACCGATTTGAAAAACCGCATTCCTGTGCGCTATGAGGGCATCCTGCCCGACCTGTTTCGAGAGGGACAGGGCGTGGTCGCGCAGGGGCGGCTCGTTGGCGGGCGCTTCCTGGCGCGCGAAGTGCTCGCCAAACATGACGAAAACTACATGCCGCCCGAGGCCGCCAAGGCGCTGCAGGGTGGCAGCTTCATCCCGGGCGATCCGAAACGTTTGTGAAGAAATTTTTGATCCCGATCGCGGTTTTCGCTGCTCTCGGGCTGCTGCTCGCCTACGGGCTCAAACTCGATCCCCGCAAAATCCCCTCTCCGCTCGTGGGCAAACCGCTGCCTGCCTTCACGCTCCCCACCCTCGCTGATCCCGGCAAGCGGCTCGGTCCACAGGATCTGCGCGGGCGGGTATACCTGCTCAACGTCTGGGCCTCTTGGTGCGTCGCCTGCCGCCAGGAACATCCGGTACTGAACGCGCTCGCGCGCGCGCAGGCAGTACCGCTCGTCGGCCTCAACTACAAGGACAGACGCGAGGACGCGCTGAAATGGCTCGCCGAGCTCGGTAATCCTTACGAGACGAGTCTCGCTGACCTCGATGGGAGGGTGGGTATCGAACTTGGCGTGTACGGCGTGCCTGAGACCTTCGTAATCGATAAACAGGGCGTCATCCGCTACAAGCACATTGGTCCGATCAGTCCCGAGGTCTGGACCGACAAGCTCGCCCCGCTCTTAAAGGCACTCCAAGCCGCTTCTTGAAGCGTTACTCCCGCTGCGGAACCGTTTTGCGAGCCGGTGGTGCACCCTTGACCTGGGCGCGCGCCTTCTCGACCACCCGGCGAAGCTGCTCGGCAGTCGGGTCTTGTGGGGGAAGACGCTCGAGGAGCCGTTCCCAATGGCCAAGAGCGGTGCGGAAGTCACCTTGCTGGTAGGCCACAAGCCCGAGAAACCAAAGTGCATCGCGGTTATCCGGATCGAGGCGGTGCAGGCGTGCGTACAGGCCTCTGACCGGCTCGCCGGTATAGGTCGGATCCTTGTTGTAGAGCAGCCAGGCGTACTCCTCGAGGATCTGACGGTCGTCCGGCGCAAGTCGCCATGCCTTGGCGTAGGCCTGCTCGGCCTCTTTCAAACGGCCCAGCACCGCATAGGACCGCCCCAGGCGCGCCCAGCCCTGGGGATCCATGGGCTGCTCGGCGAGCCGCCGCTCCAGGCGCGCTACCATGCCGAGGATCTGCTGCGGACCGATCCGCTCCGGCGTGACCAGCTCGAAAGGGTCTTCGGGCGGCGGTGTAAAGTGCAGCCAGTAGAGTCCTCCAGCGACGGTCGTCAGGAGCACGAGCAGCACCACGAGGCTGGCATACCACTGGCGTCGGGGGGGAGCATCCCGACAGGCCAGCTCGGCACCGGCCTCTATACCAAGTCGGTCCAGCTCGCGCAGCACCTCAACCAGTTCGGCCTCCAGGCGCGCACGCTCATCGGCGGCCACAGAGATGTCCACGTTGCGATCGCGCTCCTCCACGTCGAGCTCGTTCAATTGCGCGAGCAGCTGCTCGCGGCGTGTTGCCAACTCGTGGCGCAGTTCGTCGCGCTGGCTAGCCGAGCTGGACACGGCGCGCAGTGGCCAGGCAAGAAAAGCGGCCGTGGCGACCAGAAGCAGTGTGGCGAGCACGGCAACGAGGATCATGATTCCTCCTCTCGGCGCAGGGTGCGCACGCGCGAGAGCTCCTGTTCGGACAGCACCGGGGGCGGCGGAAGCTTCGCGCCGAGCCGGCGGCGCAGGTACAGAAAGCCTGTTATCCCGATGATCGCCAGTAATACGACCGGCGCTGCCCACACGGGCGCCCCCATCCCGTGTGCCGGCGGCTTGAGCAGCACGTAGTTGCCGTAGCGGTCCACGAAGTACTGGATAATTTCCTCGCGCGACTTGCCGGCTTCGAGCTGTTCGCGAATGATTCTGCGCATGTCGCGCGCGAGATCCGCGTTGGACTCCGACACCGGCTGGTTCTGGCACACCGCGCAGCGCAGCTCCTTGGCGATCTCGAGCATCCGCCGCTCGAGCGGATTTTCGGTGACGGTGGACGATTGCGCCAGGGCCGCGCTGGCAGACAGCAACATGCAACCCCACAAGAACGCCATGAACAATGATGAGTGGCAAGCCGCGAGTGGCGGATCAGAAAAACGCGTGCCTCTGGCTCTAAACGCACGACGCGCGACTCGTGGCTTCTTCTCAACGTGCAAGGCGATCGATTGTTTCGTCATTTTGCCGGCTCGGCGGCGGGCTGCGCCGCCACAGGTGCGCCCCGCTGCTTGCGCTTGCTCAATGAGAGCAGCAGCCCGAAGATGAAAATGGCCCCACCGTACCAGAGGAACTGCACCAGCGGGAAGACATAGGCGTGGACGATCCATTTGCCGCCGCCCAAGGGGTCGCCCAGCACGATGTACACATCGCGCAGCGGTGTTGAGTCTATGCTGGTCTCGGTCATCGGCTGTTCTTGCCGTAGGAAACGTCGCCGTTCTGGCGTCATGAGGCGTCCGTTCGCAAGCAGCGTGAACCGCCCCTGCACCGCGAAATGGTTCTGGCGACGCAGTTCCGTGATGCCCTCGAAGCGCAGCCGTTCCCCAGAGATCTCGAGCACGTCGCCAGGCGCCATGGACACAATCATTTCCGAACGAAACACCCCTGCCCCAACAAGCCCCAGGGCCATCACCACGACACCCAAGTGCACCACCATGCCCCCGTAGTGACGGCGGTTGCGCTGCACGGTCCGCAACGCGGCAACGAGCAGGTCTTCGGCGAGCTGCGCGCGCCGTTGCTGAACGGCGCGCGCGTAGTCGGTGATCAACGTACCCAGCACAAAGATGGCCAGCGCCACGGCAGCCGGCGCAATCCAGTGGACCGGCCAGAAGAAGGTCAGTACACCGACCCCGGCGGCCAGTCCGGTCAGTGCCGGCACCAGCAGGCGTCGCTTGAGACGTTCCAGGTTGGCCTTACGCCAGGGCACGAGCGGGGCGATCCCCATAAGCGCCAAAATTATCAGGAAAATCGGGATCATCACGGCATTGAAATACGGCGGCCCCACGGTGATCTTTGCGCCAGTGAAGGCCTCCAGGGCAAGCGGGTACAGGGTGCCGAGCATCACCACTGCGCAGGCGGCGGTGAAGATGACGTTGTTCCAGACAAACAGCGATTCGCGCGACACGAGCGAGGTCACCGCCTCTTCGGCCTGCTGATAGCGGCCCTTGACCAGGAAGGTGCCGAAGGATACGGCCAGCACGATGGCCATGAAGGTAAGAACGTAAGCGCCGCGCCCTGGGTCCACGGCAAAAGCGTGCACCGAGGAAAGCACCCCGGAACGCACCAGAAAGGTGCCAAGTAGCGAGAGCGCAAAGGTGGTGATGACCAGGAAGATATTCCAGGCGTGCAGCATGCGGCGGCGCTCCTGCACGGTAAGCGAGTGGATGAGCGCCGTGCCGAGCAGCCATGGCATGAGCGAGGCATTCTCAACCGGATCCCAGGACCAGTAGCCACCCCAGCCAAGCACGGCGTACGCCCACCAGCCGCCCACTATGATTCCGGTCGTCAGGAACCCCCAGGCGATCAGCGCCCAGTACCGCACCAGCCCGACCCACAACTCGCTTCTCCAGTGGGTGACAAGCGCTGTCATGGCGAAAGCGAACGGCACCGAGAAGCCCACGTAGCCCAGGTACAACAGCGGCGGATGCGCCACCATGCCCGGGTGCTGCAGTAAGGGGTTGAGGTCGTGCCCGTCGGGCGGCGACGGGAACAGCCGTTCGAACGGACTCGACAAAAACAAGATCAGCCCGAAGAACCCGACCACGAGCCAGCCTTGCACTGCGAGGATCATCGGCAAGTGCTCAGGGTAGCGACGCCGCCCATGCCGGGCGACGATCAGCGTATAAAAAGTGAGAATCCACACCCAAAGATACAGCGAGCCCTCATGATCGCCCCACAGCGCGGTGAGCTTGTAAAACCATGGAAGCGCCAGGTTGGAATTCTGGGCGACGTAAAGGACCGAAAAATTGCTGACCACGAAGGCATGAATGAGCGTTGAAGCGCCGATTGTGGTCAGAATAAAAACGGCGATGGCGGCATGTCTCCCCACCAGCGCTAGCGGCGGGATGCGAAACACACGCGCAGCAACCGGCGCCAGACCCTGCAGGACGGCCACGACGAGGGCCAGGTGAGAGGCAAAATGGCCGAGCTCGACCAGATTGAGTGAGAAGGTCTGCAAGAAGAACGACACCTTAACGGATCGGGATGCCGACGGTGCGCGTGCACTACGGCGCTGCCCGGTTGCCGCGGCTGGATTGGTTTACGGGCTGCAAAGGTTACCGTATTGGGCCGCGCGCGTATACAGGGCAGAATCGTAACTAGCGCCGGCATGCGCAATGCGCGGCATCCTGCGCCCCCGTTGACACGCACCACCATGCGCAGTGACGGCGGCAAGGCGGGGATGACCGCCCACGCAATTCGCGTTCGTACTACCCACAGAATCTGTGGATAAAATTGTGAGTACCTCGCGGTCCCAAGGCCAATTGCGGCCAAAAACGGGCCCTTGTTTTAGATTGAACATTTTTTGTACAGATCCATAAAACCTTTGTGGATCATAAAGTTGTCTATTCTTTATGCAAGCCCGGTCTGGTTGGAAAGCCATGGCAGACGACGCTATTCTGCTTTTGTTTCATAAGCCCCGCTCCTTTGATCGACTCCCGACACCTTCGGAAAGACCGCTGACAGCCTTGGGTTTCGAGTAAGCATGCCCCTTGCTTGCGACTCACCGTCGCCAGGTCTCGTGCGGCGCCTGGCGGCAGGTGTCTACGATTTGCTGCTCGTCGCTGCATTGCTGTGGCTGGCATCCCTGCCGTGCGTGTGGCTGGCAGGCGGAGTGCCTGCGCCCGGCCTGGTACGCCTGGCATACCAGCTGTATCTGCTCGCTACCATGTTCCTATTCTACGGCTGGTTCTGGGTACACGGTGGTCAGACCCTCGGCATGCGCGCCTGGCGCCTAAGCCTGGTGAGTCGTGATGGCGGGCCGGTTACCTGGCGGCTTGCCGTCGCACGTTTCCTCTTCGCCTGGCTTTCCGTGGTCTGTCTGGGACTCGGCTTCGGTTGGGCGCTGCTTGATCGCGAACGGCGTACCTGGCACGACATTTTCAGCGGCACGCGACTGATATTACTGCCGAAACCGGCTCGTTAACGACTCGCTCGCCGCAACAGCAACGCGGCCAGCAGGAAAAACCCCGCAACAGGCAACACCGCCGCCCAGAAGGGTGGCAGACCGTAGAGCAGTCCCAGATTCCCGAGGCTGCGTTGCACCACCAGGAACCCCAGGCCGAGCAGCACGCCGAGGAAGGCGTGCTGGGTAAGGCCGCCACTGCGCACTGGACGGAACGCGAATGCAGTGGCGACCAGCACCATCACCGCGACCGCAAACGGCAACAACAGCTTCTGCCAAAAGGACAAACGGTAGCGGCGGGCGTCGAGGCGATTACTCTCGAGATGCGCGATGAATTGTGCAAGCTGCGCAAGCGAGAGCGCCTGCGGCCTGACCGCGAAGACCGCGACCAGCTGCGGGGTGATCGCCGTGCGCCAGTCCTCCACCGCTCGGCGCTCGACCACCACCCGGCCCGGCGTGATGTGGCTGCTGTGCACGTCCTCGAGCCGCCAGTATCCGGCTTCGTCGTAGCGTGCGCGTTCCGCGTAGATCTGCGTGCTCAGCCGCCCTTCCCCGCCGCCAGTCCGGTAAATGTGCACGCGCGACAGGCTCAGATCGGATAGCACCTCGCCGATGTTCACATACTGCTGTCCGTCGCGCAGCCAGATCCCGGATCCACGCTGCGGCAGGCCGGCCTGCAGGGCCTGGGCGCGTTGAAGCTGCGCAAGACTTTCAGCTGGCGGCACGACATATTCGCCAAGCGCCAGACCAATCGCGGCGAATACCAGTGCTGCCTTGAGCGCCGCGCCAGCAATGTAGCGAGGCGCCAGACCGGCCGCGCGCATGGCCGTAATCTCGGAGGAAAGGGCGAGTGTAGCGAGCCCGAGGCTGGTGCCAATCACCGCCGCCACGGGCAGGTTCTCATAGAGCCGCCGTGGCTGGCTGAACACCACATGTTGAAACAACGCAATAAACCCGAAGTTGCCCCGGCCATAGTCGTCAAGCACATCAATCACGGTGAAAAACACGAACAAGGCTGCGAGCACCCCGAGCACCCATGAGGTGCTCACCACGATGCGCGCGATGATATAGCGCTCGAGCCGGCTCAATAAGATCACGGCCGCAGGGACGCAAATGGCATAAGCGGGCGATGGCGGGCGCGGCGCGCGAGCAAATAAAGCGCAACGAGCAACATGGCCGCGTGCACCCACCACATGCCGAGCGCAGCAGGCACCGCTCCCTTTTTCACCAGAATCTGGGCGAGTGCCAGCAGATTGGAATAGATGAAATACACTAGGATCGCGACGAACAGATTGCCGAGCCGGCCGCGGCGCGCGTCAGTGTGCGCCAGTGCCAGTGCGAAGAGTGCTAACACCAGCGTGATCGCGGGCTTGGCGAGCCGCCAGTGCCATTCGGCCAGCGCTTCGCGACTCTCCTCTGAGAGAAGCGCACCGCTAGCCAGTTCCTCGCTACGCCGTGGCAGGGTGGGGGGCGGTGGCGGTTCGAGGCGAAGCAAGTAACTGCCAAAATCTACTACACGGTAACCCGGCTGTCCTGGCGCACCGTCGTAAAGCGACCCGGATTGCAAGAGCAAAAACCGCGCGCCGGTGGCGGGATCCGTGTAGGGCTGGCCGTTCTGGGCCACCACCACGCCCTTGCGCCCCTGCTCGAGGCTGCCGATGAACACCTCCTCGAGTCGGCCGTCGCCGATGTCAATGTGGGCAGCGTAAAATGCCCGATTCCCGCCCGGCAGGGGATTAAACACCCCCGGTTCCAGTCGTTCCACCTCGAAGCGCGCTGCGCTCTGCACGCGCAATTGCTCCATCTGCCGGCTCGCGAGCGGCGTGAGGTAGAACGCGCCCAGTCCGACCAGGACGGCGACCAGCGAGCTCAACACGATTACCGGGCGCAGCCACTGCCACAGCCCAACCCCACAGGCCATCAGCACCGTCATCTCGCTGTCACGATACCAGCGGTTCATGGTCAACAGCAGGCCCAGATACCACGCGAGCGGCAGGAGTAGATCCAGGCGCTTGAGCATCTGCCAACCGAGCAGGGCAAGCACGATATCCTTGGCCAAATCCCCGCGCGCTGCGCGCCCCAGTAGCGTGGTGAGCCCGGCGAGTGCGAGCACCGCCAGCAGCAGCACCGTGATGCTGAGTGTGTTGCTGCCGACTTCGCGGTAGAAAGCACGGCGCAGGATCACCGATCAGACCTGTTCAATGCTTTGACAAGGCGAGACGGAAAAATGGAAAATGCCTCGTATTGGGCAATACCGCACCGGACCGCGTGAAACGCCGGCTTGGCATAAACGAACGCCATTAAGAGCTTGATTGGAAAAGGAACGTTATTTGCCTTTTTCGAAACTATAGCACAATGCCTGGCCAGCGCCGCGCGACTTAATCCTGTAAGAATGAACCGGATCGAGGGGGCAGACGGCAGACCGTGACCCGGTGACTCGACACCGAACAGAGGTAGAGGGTAAAAACATGGAGTTCATCGTCAAGAGTGGCACGCCCGAAAAGCAACGCAGTGGCTGCCTTGTGGTAGGGGTGTTCGAGGGACGCAGACTCTCCGCAGTTGCAACCCAGATTGACCAGGCCACCGGGGGGGCCGTGAGCGGCGTGCTGCGCCGTGGAGATCTCGAAGGCAAGCTGGGGCAGACCTTGCTGCTGCACAACCTGCCGAATCTGCCGAGCGAGCGCCTGCTGCTGGTCGGCGGCGGCAAGGAGAAGGAATTCAACGAAGCGCGTTACCGTGAGGTCACCACTGCCGCCGCGCGCACGCTTCGGAACATCGGCAGCCACGAAGCCATGAGCTTCCTCACCGACCTCGAGGTCAAGGGCCGCGACATCGTTTGGAAGCTGCGCCAGGCGGTCGAGGTGACTGAGGAGACGTTCTACCGCTTCGATCAGCTCAAGAGCAAGAAGAACGAAAGCAAGTGCGCGCTGCGCCGCATGATCCTCGCCGTGCCCAAGCGCCGTGACCTGGCCGCCGGCGAGCGCGCCGTGCGCGAGGCAGCGGCCGTGGCCGCCGGGGTGCGGCTGGCACGCGACCTCGGCAACCTGCCTGGTAATGTCTGCACGCCGAGCTACCTTGCCGAGCAGGCTGTCGCGCTGGGGCGGGACTTCGGGATGCAGGTGACCGTGCTCGACGAGCCGCAGATACGTGAACTCGGAATGGGCGCCCTACTATCGGTGGCGCGCGGCAGCCGCCAGCCACCCAAATTTATCATCCTGGAATACCACAGCGGTCCACAGGACGAAGCACCGATTGTGCTGGTCGGCAAGGGGATCACCTTCGACGCCGGCGGCATCTCGCTCAAGCCCGCGGACAAAATGGACGAGATGAAATTCGACATGTGCGGCGCTGCCGCGGTGCTGGGGACGCTGCGGGCGGCTGCGGCACTCAAGCTCCCGATCAATCTCGTTGGGCTGATCCCGAGCTGCGAGAACCTGCCAGATGGCGCCGCCAATAGGCCAGGAGACATCGTGACCTCGCTCTCCGGGCAGACCATCGAGATCCTCAACACCGACGCCGAGGGCCGGCTGATCCTATGCGACGCCCTTACCTACGCCGAGCGTTACCGGCCGGCAGCGGTCGTGGACGTCGCCACCCTCACCGGGGCCTGCGTGATCGCGCTAGGCAGCCATGCGAGTGGCCTGCTCAGCAACGACGATGCGCTCGCGCGCGAGCTGCTCGCCGCGGGCCGTTACACCTACGATCGTGCCTGGCAGTTGCCGCTGTGGGAGGAGTATGACAAACAGCTCGAGAGCCCCTTCGCCGATATGGCCAATATCGGCGGGCGCGAGGCCGGGGCGATTACCGGTGCCTGCTTTCTGGCGCGTTATACGAAGAACTTCAAGTGGGCGCATCTCGATATCGCCGGAACCGCCTGGAAAGGCGGCAAGGAGAAAGGCGCTACCGGCCGCCCTGTGCCTTTGCTCGTGCAGTTCCTGATCAATCGCGCAAGCAGACGCAAGCCAAACGCGGCCGTCACGGAAGCAGCATGACGCGCGTGGACTTCTACCTGCTCGAGGGCGGCGAGCGCAACCGCGCCGTCTGTCGCCTGGCCCACAAGGCCCACAGCCTCGGCCACCGCGTCTACATTCTTGCCGACAACCCGCAGGAGGCCGTCGCGCTGGATCATCTGCTTTGGACGTTCACCGATTTAAGCTTTGTTCCCCATGCGCTACACTCACCGGACGCCGACCCGGATCTGCCTGTGCTGATCGGCGCCTGCGAACCGCCGGCGTCCCACGATGACGTGCTCATCACGCTCGCGTCCGAGGTCCCCGCCTTCTTTCAGCGATTCCGGCGCGTCGCCGAGGTGGTCGGCCCCGGCGAGGTGGACAAGCAGCAGGCGCGCCGTCGCTTTCGCTTCTACCGGGAGCGCGGCTGTGCCCCGAAGACGCACACACTCTGAGGAACCAAGCGCAGGGCCATGACCACGCCGGATGCCCGGCTTAAGCATAAGCCCAACAAGAGGCACACGTTGGAGGAGGTGCTTAAGTCGCTGCAGGACTTGATCCGCAATGAGCTGCTCGACGAGCCACCCTCCGCTCGCAAGATTGCCGCTGCGGCTGCGGCGGCCGACGACAAGCGCGAATCCGGCGTCGCAAAAACAGGCCTGTATGGTAAGCCTGATGCCGCCATGAGCGATGCCCCGGAAACGGCCGCCGAACGGCTCGACCTTCCGCAAATGATCGAGTCCTTGCATGCGCTCATAGCAGAGGAGCTTGCTACAGACGCAGAGCCGTGCGAGAAAGAAGCCCCTGCAACGGATCCAAGAAGGGAAGTATCTACGCTCGCACCCGATACACTCGAGCCCGCAACAGAAACGAAGACCCACGATCTCTTGCACCACGCACCGCGACCGGTTCCGCCCGAGGGCTTGCAGGAGGCACTGCCCCTTTTCGTCTCAGCCACGGCGCAGACCCCGGCTGGGGGCACCCCCCCCACCTTCGACGTGCCGGCTGCGCCGCCGACGCGGCCCGATACCTTGCCGCAGGAGGCGGTCGTGAAAAAGCCGCTTGCGCCGGCCGAGGACATCGCTGGTGTGAATCCCTTCGCGCTCGAAGACCCATTTTCCTCCCCGCAGGGTTCGTCACCGCCCTCCTCCGACATCGCACCGGCACCGCATTCGTCTGAGGTCGCGCCCAAGGCGTCGCACACGGACGACATCCCCGTGCTAGAGGACATCGCTCTGCCTCCGCCCGACGGGATACCCGTGCGCTCGTTTGGCGGCGCGCCACTGCCAGAACCGTCCCAGGCGCACGCGCTCGCTGTGCGGGTTATCGCGCGGCTCAATATCGAGCTGCGTAAGTCCGGGGAGCGCCTGCTCGATTCCGGGATCATCAAACGCCTGGAGCGCCTACTGCGCGAAGAGCTGGAAAAACCCACGCAAAGTGCAAAGTGAAAAGTAAATGGTTTAGAATCCGCCGGTTTTCCGGTTCTCGCGCCCCACACCCTGTGTTTTTCCGCTAACTGCCCAATGTCCCACGACGAACACAACCCCCGCACCCGCAAGTCGGTGCTGCCCAAGGTCTACGACCCCCACGCCATCGAGCAGCAGATATACCGCCGCTGGGAACAGGCCAGTTATTTCACACCGCGCGGCACGGGCGCGCCTTACTGCATCATGCTGCCTCCGCCCAACGTGACCGGCAGCCTGCACATGGGCCACGCCTTTCAAGACACGCTCATAGACGCGCTCGTACGCTACCGGCGCATGAAGGGCGAGCGTGTGCTCTGGCAGGGTGGCACCGACCATGCTGGCATCGCCACCCAAATGGTGGTCGAGCGCCAACTCGAGGCCGAGGGTAAGTCTCGTTACGATCTCGGCCGCGCGGAATTCATCCGGCGGGTGTGGCAGTGGAAGGCGCAATCCGGCGACACCATCACACGCCAGATGCGCCGTCTTGGCTGCTCGCTCGACTGGTCGCGTGAGCGCTTCACCATGGACGAGGGCCTGTCGCACGCGGTCATAGAGGTGTTCGTGCGCCTATATGACGAAGGCCTGATCTACCGCGGCAAGCGTCTGGTGAACTGGGATCCCGTACTGTGCACCGCGATCTCCGATCTCGAGGTCGTCTCGGAGGAGGAGTCCGGATACCTTTGGCACATCCGCTATCCGCTCGTCGACGGCACAGGCTATCTCACCGTCGCCACCACACGCCCTGAGACCCTGCTCGGCGACGTTGCGGTGGCCGTGCATCCGGACGACGAGCGTTACGCCCCGTTCGTCGGCCGGCTCGTCGAATTGCCACTCACGGGCCGCAAAATCCCGGTAATCGCCGACGAGTACGTGGACCGCACGTTCGGCTCGGGTTGCGTCAAGGTTACCCCCGCGCACGACTTCAACGACTACGAGGTCGGCAAGCGCCACGGGTTGCCGTTGATCAATGTTCTCACGCCGGATGCGTGCATCAATCTCCCCGGCTCCCCCTACCATGGGCTTGAGCGCTTCGCGGCGCGCCGCCGCATCCTCGCCGATCTCGAGGCCGCCGGGTTGCTCGCGAAGACCGAACCACACCGGCTCATGGTGCCGCGCGGCGACCGCTCGCACGCGGTGATCGAGCCCTACCTCACCGACCAGTGGTACGTGAAGGTCGGCCCCCTGGCCGCCGCGGCCATCAAGGCGGTGGAAGACGGGCGCATCCGCTTCATCCCGGAGCACTGGACCAAGACCTTTTACGAATGGATGCGCAATATCCACGACTGGTGTATCTCGCGTCAGATCTGGTGGGGTCACCGCATCCCGGCCTGGTACGACGAGAACGGCAACATCTTCGTTGCACGCAACCGCGAGGAAGCGCTTAAGCGCGCGCACGCCAAACACGGGCGAGAGGTACCGCTCGTACAGGACAATGACGTGCTCGACACCTGGTTCTCTTCGGCGCTGTGGCCGTTCTCGACCTTAGGCTGGCCGCAGGCCACCCCCGAGCTCAAGACTTTCTATCCGACATCCGTGCTCGTTACCGGTTTCGACATCATCTTCTTCTGGGTGGCGCGCATGATCATGATGGGCCTGAAGTTTACTGGCGAGGTACCGTTCCGCGAGGTGTACATCCACGGTCTGATCCGCGACGCCCACGGCCAGAAGATGTCGAAATCCAAGGGCAATATCCTCGATCCCCTCGACCTTATTGACGGCATAGACCTCGAACGGCTCGTGAAGAAGCGCACCACCGGGCTGATGCGTCCGCAGGACGCTCCCCGCATCGAGCGCGCCACGCGCAAGGAGTTTCCGCAGGGAATCCCGGCCTTCGGGACCGACGCACTGCGCTTTACCTTTGCCTCGCTCGCGACCCAGGGGCGCGACATCAAGTTCGATCTCGGGCGCATCGAGGGCTATCGCAACTTTTGTAACAAACTGTGGAACGCGGCGCGCTACGTGCTCATGAACACCGAGGGCGAGGACTGCGGACAGCAGGGCGGTGAACTCGTATTGAGTGTGGCCGATCGTTGGATTCTCTCGCGCCTGCAGCAGGCGCTCGCCGAGGCCGAGGCAGGCTTTCGCGACTACCGTTTCGATCTCGTTGCGCAGACGCTCTACAGCTTTACCTGGCACGAGTACTGTGACTGGTACCTGGAGTTATCCAAGGTGGTGCTGACAGATGCCAAGGCAGCGGCTGCACACAAGCGCGGTACGCGCCACACTCTGGTCCACACGCTTGAAACCCTGCTGCGCGCGCTACACCCACTGATGCCGTTCATCACCGAGGAAATTTGGCAGCGCGTGGCGCCGCTTGTGAAACAAGCGCGACAGGAAAGCCACGGCGACAAACTTAATGGCGCAGAAGCCGGCGCGACCATCATGCTCGAGCCCTATCCGTCGGCCGATCCGTCGAAGATTGACCAGGCGGCGAGCGAAGAGATGCAATGGGTCATGGCCGTCATCGGGGCAATCCGCAGCATTCGCTCCGAGCGCGATATCGCACCCTCGAAACTTTTGCCGGTATGGCTCGCCGAGGGTTCTGAAAAAGAAAAGGAATGGTGGGTACGTTACCGCAAGCAGTATCTAAAACCGCTCGCCCGTGCCGAGGACATAACCTGGATTGCCAACCCGATTACCCCTGCCGATTGTGCGATGCGACTGGTCGGACAGTTGAAAGTGCTCGTCCCGCTCGGCGCGCTCATCGACCGCCGGGCCGAACTCGCGCGGCTCGAAAAAGAGATCTCCAGGCTCGAGAAGGAGATCGCGAAGGCCCGCAGCAAGCTCGCGAACGTTGAGTTCATCGCCCGCGCACCCAAGCCTGTGGTCCAACAGGAGCAGCAACGCGTAGAGGAGCTCAAGGCCGCGCTCGACAAGCTGCGGACACAAAGGCAGATTGTCGAGTCACTGTCGGGCTAGTCGCCCTTCGGCTCTGCTTCTGAGGAAAGGTTGCGGCGGCTCAAGTAAACTTTTTGTCTTGGATTGCCATCGGCACTCACGTGCGTAGTGTCCCTCCCGCCATGAGTAGAGGTGCAGGCTGATGGCGCGGGTATGAGCGCCAAAAGGGCCGGCAGCGTGTCGAGATCGACGATCGGATAGCAGATTACCGCCTGGCGGTGAAGAGGGGTACGCTTGCAAGCGCGCCCTCCCGTCCATGGCAGGCGCGGTAGCCCTTGAGCGCTAGGGCGTGCACCGCACCAGGCTATCACCCCAGCACAGTTGTGGGTGCGATGCGGTTGTGAAGACTATCGTTCATCTCCTGCACCGGGTATCCTCTAAAAGGGTATCGGCGGGCGCTAGGTCGAACAGGTGCCATCAAACGGCTGTCCTCAGCTCGCCATGTCTGGTGTGACACGTTCTGCACGCTGGTCGGAAGATCAAAGACGAGCGCGGGCAGTATCTGCTCCCGGTCAACGCGAGCGATGACCTTGTCCTTGCCGATCGCACCGAGACAGCCCGCCGGCCAGAGACGCAAACAAGCAGTTCCTTCACCTTGGCAGAATCGCCGATTTTCCGCGCGAGCGCCTGGCGGTCGCGTTCCGAGGGGGCGAATGAATCGAAATGACGGGCGATCAGCGTCGGAGAGTCTTCCGGCCGGTTTAGAGCACAGGGCTGGACGATATTGGCCAGTGCGTATTGCAGCGAGTCCTGGCCGTCCGCCGCGACGCCCTGCAGCACGTCGCCCGCCGGCTGCTTGCGAAAATACGCCGCGACCTCGGTGAGAATACGTCGACAGGACGCGCTGTCCTTGAAACCCGACCACACGGGCGCATCGTCCACCGCCTACGGTGCCAGTGCCGAAACGGCGAGGCCAAGGCCACCGAGCAGCAATGCCACGCGGCAGTGAGAACGCGCGGCTATGCACATGACGCTTTTCCCTTTCGCGTAGAACGACGATGGCAAGCCTTGCATAAGGCGCTCGCCGCACCAGCACACAATACGGGAATGCCGCTCCGTCCTCTTTGTACGTCGCGCGCGCTGGGTGGCTTCCTGCCAAAAAAAGAAACCCCCGCTAGCGCGGGGTTTCCCCAATCAAAAGCGCGGCAAGGCGCTTATTCAGCCTCGGGCGACCACGCGTGTGGCCTGCATGCCCTTCGGGCCTTTTTCGGACTCGAATTCGACCTGCTGCCCCTCGGCCAGGGACCGGAAACCGGAACCCTCGATGACCGAGTAGTGCACGAAAACGTCCTCGCCTCCATCCTGCGGCTTGATAAAACCGAAGCCTTTGGAATCGTTGAACCACTTTACCGTACCGTTACGCATGAAGAATGAACCTCGAATGATGAACGAAAAAATGCGGACGGCCTTGACACGGGAAACACCGCGCAGCCTCGCGATGAGGATGCTCTGGCGGGCCCGTCTTTCGGACACCGCATAAACAGCATACTCGTTTCCGCTGCGAAATACTACTGCCGCTACCCAGCACAGGCCCGGCTGTACCTTTGACGGCGACCTCGCTTATCGTAACGGGCATTATGACCGCACCCCGTTACGTCCTGGAAGGCACATCCGAGAACTTTTATGCCCTGGTGCTTGAGAACTCCGAAAAGGGTTTGGTGCTCGTGAACTACTGGTCGCCGCGCGCCGGGCCCTGTCTTATGCTCAGACCCCGTCTGCTCGAGCTTGCCGAGGAATTTGGCGGCCGCTTCCTGCTGGTCACGCTCGACATTGATCGCTATGCCCGGCTGGCACGCGACCAAGGCGTGGTCAGCGTCCCCACCATCCAGGCGTTTCACCATGGCCAGGTCGTGGGCACCCTGCACGGGGCCAGGTCGCAAGACGTCATCCGCCGGTTCGTCCTCGAGCAGTTCGCGCGCATGCCGCAGGAGCGGCACAGAGCAGCAGTCTTGGACGCCTTGCAACGCGGTGATCTTGAGCGGGCGGCGGCAGCTGCCGCCCGCGCCGCGCTCGAGCGGCCAGACGACCCGCGCCCGCCACTCGATGTGGCGAGGCTACTGATCTTGCAGGGTCGCTACGCCCAGGCCGAGGACCTGCTCAAGTCGCTGCCCGAGCCGTTGCGCGCCCACCCACAGGCCGCGCGGCTGCGCGCACACGCCGGCTTTCTGCGCCTGGCGCGAGAGGCGCCGCCGCGCGCGGCACTCGAGCGTCGCTTGGCGACAGACCCAAACGACTGTGCGGCGCGCCTTCAGTTGAGCGCGCTGCTCGTGACCGAGGACAATTACGAAAATGCCATGGAGCAGCTCGTCGAGATCCTCCGCTGCGACCCGAACTTCGCGGATGGTGCGGCACGTGAGGGGCTGCTTGCCCTCTTCGCTCTGCTCGGAGAAGAGGACGAGCGGGTCCGCCGCATGCGCGAAAAGGCCGCGCCGTTGCTGTAAAAAACCGTCGTTGGGCGCTCAGTCGGCCGCCTACCGGCAAGTGGCATATCTTTTGCCATACTACTTAGGTCAAGATCAGATCCATCAGGTGAGGTAGGCAATCATGACCCGGCAATCGGTCGTTCACGGCTTGGTCTTGCTGCTCGCGCTGTTGCTCGGCGGTGTGCTCGCCGCCCAGGCGGACGAGACGGACGAGCGCCTGTTCAAGCTGCAGCACAAGATCGCCCAGGGCGGTGACCCGAACGCCCAGTACTACCTCGGGGAGATGTACGAGCAGGGGCTCGGCACAGCAGTGAACCTGGAGGAGGCCTTCAAATGGTATTCGAAGGCTGCCGAGAAGGGACACCCCTACGCCAAGCGCAAACTCTCGATGCGCAAGCAGATCGAGGCCGAGCACAAGCGTGCGCACAGTGTGGTAGAAACACTGCGCGCCGCATCGAGCGCCACAGAGGAAAAACCGGCCGCATCGACACCGACAGCGCCTGCCGCGCGTCCAGCATTCAAGGCGACGGACAAGATGGCGGAGAAACCCGTCGGGCCGTCAGCGCAAGAAATGGCACGCCTGGGGGAAGAGCACAAAAAGACCGCAGCCGAGCGCGAGAAAAGGCGCGAGGCAATCCGGCGCATGATCCTCGAGATGAAAAAGAACTGGCAGGGGGAGGCTTTTGAGTAGCGGAGGCGAGACGCAAAACGCGCAACGCGAGAAAAGAAAAGGATCTAGCCAACCGTTAGATCCATCAGCGCGGCTTCCCAGCCGCGCTCTCACGCCTCAACGGCTTTTACTGCCGGCGCACGACAAATCGCTGGTCGAGCGTGCTCAGTTTTTCCATAATCCCGGTGTACTCGAGCTCGACCATGGGCAGCATGGCCGCACCTACGAATCCCTGGCGGCGCATCTCGATCGCCTTGCCGGCCACGCGGCCGCGCACCGTCTCCCAGAACGGATGGGCGAAGGCGTCCCACGGCTCGGTGAGCCGGCCCGCATGCATGGCGAAGGCCGCACACGAGACGAGCGGCGGACCGTCGAAGTAGCTCGTACCGCAATTGAGCGGTACCGGCATGAGCGGCATGTGGTGCGAGCCGCGCATGCAGCCTGCAACGTAGTGGCCGATGGCATACGGCGCGAGCACTTCGCCGGTTGCGGGAAAGTTCATCTGGGTGCGCACGAGCATCACCGGATCGTCCTTGCCGGTGTACTTGCCGGCGATGTTGTGCAACCGCGAGGTCGCGACCGCCACGGCCTGCTCGCCAGTGGCACGCGACCAGATTGATTCCACGACGAAGCGCTCCGGGTCGCGCAGCAGCGCGGCGAGGTCGTAAAGCTCCTCGGGCGTGTTCAGCTCGATGACCCGGTCGCCCTCGGTATAGTTCACGTCCATGACAACGAAGCGGAAGCCCTGCGACATCTTGGGCGAGAGAATCAACCCGGGCGTGTTCATGGCGTCGGCAAAGGCGAGGTAAAGCGGGAGATTGAAGGCGCCGGGATCGGTCTTATCAGCAGCGAAAAACAGGAACGGCTCACCCGGGCGCTCCTCGAACGTCATCTCCGCGCAGGCCGGTCCCAGGCCGTGCACGTTGCCGGAAAAGGCGTCCTTCAAGAGATCCTGCCCAGCGCCGTATAGCCCCGTGCTTTTGGCGACCGCCGTGCCGGCCACGAACGCGTCCCACGCAAGGCGATGGATCTGCTCGTTCCTCGCGCCACGCGTATGGGTCATGAGAATCGCGATGTCGTCACCCGTGTGGCTCACGTAACTGTCTATCAGCAATGACTTGTCGTGCTGCTTGACGTGCATGCGCACGCTCTCGAGCAGGCGATGCGAGGGTGCGATGTGCCCGCCGATAGACCCGATATCCGCCTTGATGACCGTAAGCGTGATCTGCATGCGATGGCCTTCCTGTTCCCGGATGGTTTGATAGCCATATTAGACCGAAGCGGCGACGGCAGAGTTTTGATCCTGGTCAAAACCAGCGCATTCGTCACGGTGCGCTCAAGGACCGCCCCGTGGGCGACATCGCGCGAAAAAGTGGTCTCGCGACTAAGTGACTTGGGCTCCCAGTGAGTGATAAGCGGGCTTTTGTCCACGCCGTTTGCCGCTTCGTGCAGGTAGCAAACATGCGCCTGGCCAAAGTGCTCGATCAGCGTCTTGAGCGACGTGCGCGCCAGCGCGCCGATCGTGCTCACACCGAGCGCGGCGCGCTTTGCCTCGGTCTTCGGCCCCACGCCCGAAAGCCGGCGCACGGGCAGGGGTCAGACGTGCGACAAAACGGCGCGCCTCGTAAGAAGCCGTCGAGACCACACTACGCCCGTGTGGATCGCCGTACCCGCCGATGACAAGCGACAAGCCACGCAGCTTCGGCCGACGCTGAAGCTCTACGACAGCGAAAAACGCATCCATGTCGACGTGCAGAATGCGCTTCACGACGCCATGCCCAAAGCGAGCTTTTGGTTTTCTGCGGTAGGGGGTCGTAACTGGCGTGCGTGATCGCGCACCGCTGCCGAAGCCCGCCAGACGAACAGCGCGCCGTTTGTCGTGGCAACGCGCCTTGGTACACAAGCCGCAAAGGTGCCGGCTGACGCCGGAAATTTATCCCCGTTAGTCTTCATCAAGCGACAGCAACGTCGTGTTGCCACCCACAGCGGCGGTATTGACCGTGAGTGTGCGCTCGGTCGCGAAACGCAGCAGATAGTGCGGACCGCCGGACTTGGGGCCAGTGCCCGACAGACCCTCTCCGCCGAAAGGCTGCACGCCGACCACCGCACCGATCATGTTACGATTGACGTAAAGATTGCCAACGCGGGCACGTTCTCTGACACGCCGTATCGTAGACTCGAGCCGACTATGGATGCCGAGTGTAAGGCCGTAGCCTGTGGCGTTGATCGCCTCGATCACGGCATCGTGCCGTCCTGCCGCATAACGCACCACATGCAGTACTGGCCCGAAGATTTCCTGCTGCGGCAGCAGCTGCCGATCGACCTCGAATGCAACCGGTGGGACGAAATAACCATATTGCGCCTGTTCACCGGCCGGCGCTTCGGCGATCAGGCGCGCCGCGCGGCGCAGATGCGTTATGTACGCAAACAGCCGTGCCTGCACCGCGCGGTCGATCACCGGTCCGATGTCGGTCGAAAGCCGTGCCGGATCGCCAAGCCTGAGCTCGGCCATGGCGCCAGCGAGCAGGTCGAGTACCGGTTCGGCGATCTCCTCCTGCAGGAACAACACGCGCAGCGCCGAGCAGCGTTGACCGGCACTGTTAAAGGCCGAGACGAGCACATCCGTCACCACCTGTTCTGGCAATGCAGAACTGTCCACAATCATGGCGTTGATGCCGCCGGTCTCGGCGATCAAGGGCAAGATCGGCCCCGGGCGCTGCGCGAGCCGTCGCTGGACCGCCTGCGCGGTCTCGGTCGAGCCGGTGAATACGACACCGCCCAAACGCGAATCGGCGAGAAGTCGCTCGGCGAGTGTTCCGCTCGATCCCGGCAACAGATGCAACACCTGCGGTGGCACGCCAGCCTCAAGGAGCAGCTCCACCGCACGCATCGCCACAAGTGGTGTTTGGTGCGCGGGCTTGGCGATGACCGCGTTACCGGCGACGAGCGCGGCGGCCACCTGGCCAAGAAAGATCGCCAGCGGGAAGTTCCAGGGGCTGATGCAGACGAACACGCCGCGCCCGTGTAGCCTCAGGGTATTGCGCTCGCCTGTCGGTCCGGGTAGGGCCGTTTCGGCGAAGAGCCGGCGTGCGTGGCTTGCGTAATAGCGACAGTAGTCCACTGCCTCGCGCACCTCGGCCACGGCGTCCGGCAGGCAGCGCCCGCCCTCGCGCACGAGCAGCCAGAGAAGCTCGGCCATGTGCATCTCAAGCAGATCAGCGGCGCGTTCGAGGATCTGCGCACGGGTGCTCACGTCCGTATCTGCCCAGCGCGCGGCGTTGGCTGCGGCGACCTCGTAGGCCCACGCGACGTGCTCTGCCGTCGCCTCCACTACCTCGCCTAGCGTGTAACGAACGTCCGCGGGACCGGCAACCGCATGTGTTTCGCCCGTCATCCGTTCCCCGGCGATCAGCGGCGCGGCCTGCCAGGCGCGCGCCGCTGTCTTCTGCATGGCCGTTGCCAATTGCACGAGTGTTGCGGTGTCGGTGAGATTCACGCCGCGGGCGTTGCGCCGCTCGGGACCGTAGAGATCAGCCGGCAGCGGAATGCGTGGGTGCGACTTGTGCGAGAGGGCGCGCGCCTGCTCGACCGGATCGGCAACGAGCTGCTCCATAGGTGTGTCCGGGTCCTCGAGGCGGTTGACGAAGGAGGTATTGGCACCGTTCTCAAGCAGGCGTCGCACGAGGTAAGGCAGCAGGTCCGCATGGGCACCGACCGGCGCGTACACTCGGCACGGCGGCGCGCCGGGCTCATCGAGCAGCGCGCCATACAGGGCCTCGCCCATTCCGTGCAGGCGCTGGAATTCGAAGGACCGGTGCCCTGCGAGCACCTGCACCGCCGCGACGGTATAGGCATTGTGCGTAGCGAACTGTGGATAAAAGACCTCGGGTGCGGCGAGCACGCGCCGCGCACAGGCGAGGTACGAGACGTCGGTGTTGACCTTGCGCGTGAACACCGGGTAGCCGTCCAGCCCCAATTGCTGGGCGCGCTTGATCTCACTGTCCCAGTAGGCGCCCTTGACCAGGCGCAGCGGGATGCGTCGGCGGTGCTTGCGCGCAACCGCGGCCAGCTCCTCGATCACCGCCAGCGCGCGCTTCTGATAGGCCTGCACCGCTATCCCCAAGCCCTCGTAGCCCGCAAGCGTGGAGCTCGCGTAGACGGCCGCGAAGACATCGAGCGTGACCTCGAGCCGCTCGGATTCCTCCGCGTCCACGGTCAACGCGATGCCCGCCTCGCGCGCACGCTCGACGAGCGCGCGCAGACGCGGCACGAGCTCGCACAGCAGGCGCGTGCGCTGCGCGTGCTCGAAGCGAGGGTGCAGCGCCGAGAGCTTCACCGACACGCTCGGTGCGGCGAAGATATCAGTGGCGCCGGACGTGGCTTGGGCCACGGCCGCGATCGCCTTGGCGTATTGCCCGAAGTAGCGCTCGGCGTCGCGCATCGTAAGCGCCGCCTCCCCGAGCATGTCGAACGAGTAGCGATAGTGGCGGTTACCCTCGCCACGACTGCGCAAGACCGCCTCCTCGATCGTGCGTCCCATGACGAAGTGCTGCGCAAGAAGGCGCATCGCCTCCCTGAGGGCGGCGCGGATGGCCGGCTCGCCACTGCGCGCCACGAGCCTTCCGAGCATCTCGCCCACGTTCGCGACGGACTCGGTGTCGAGACGCACCAACCGTCCGGTGAGCATGAGCCCGAAGGTCGCGGCGTTGACGAGCAACCGATCGCTCTGCCCGAGGTGCTCTTCCCAGCGTGCCTCGGCAAGCTTGTCGCGGATCAGGCGGTCGGCGGTCGCGCTATCAGGAATGCGCAGCAGCGCCTCGGCCAGGCACATCAGGACCACACCCTCTTGCGAGGAGAGGTCGTACTCGCGCAAAAAGGCGTCGATGCCGCCGGCCGCACGGGCGCGACTGCGCGCCTTGCACACCAGCTCGCGGGCGCGGGCATGAACGCTCTGGCGCATGACCTCGTCGAACGCCGCCGCTGCGATCAACTCCCCCACGCAGGCCGTCTCGTCCCGGATATAGGCAGCATGAAGCGCGGCGCGCGCCTCAGAGACGGGCGGCGGCGAGGCGTCGAAGACCAACGTGCCGGACAGGCGATCGTCCACGGTAGCACGGGGCGTGCCGAAAAACCCCTTTCTTCTGGAACATATTACCGGGAGGGTAAATTTTTGCGCCACTCATCGGCCAGCGCGACGCGCGCAGGACCAAGGGCAGCCCATCATCGATAGTAGTAAGCTGGAATTAGCGGCTGGCAGATCGCTGTGACGCCCTGCCGCGCAGGGCGCAGGACACACATCCCGTCATGAAAACGATCCGGTCACGCCTAGGGCACGCCGGTGAAGCGGCCACCCCACCCCACAAGGAGAAGTCCCGCATGCCCATCCGCATCATACACCCGGCAGAAACCCTCACCATTGGCAACGACATCGCGCTGTGGCCACGCGATCGGCATCGGGAACCATCCGGTGAGGCTTGGCTTTACCTCCCCGCGCCGCCGAGGTGGGGTCCGTCGCGCGCGCACTACGCCTGCTCCTCGCAGCGCCGCAACACCACCGCCGCATTGTGCCCGCCGAAGGCGAAGGACTGCGAGAGCCCCACGCGCAGATCATGGGCCTCGACGTGGCGGACGAAATTGAGGTCGCGCACCGGGTCCTCGAGATTCTTGCAGACGTGCGTGGTACCATCGTGCAGCGAGAGCGCCGTGACGAGCGCCTCGAAGGCGCCACTTGCCCCGATGGTGTGGCCAAGCAGCGATTTGGTGGCATTGACGAGCGGGCGGCGGCCGAAAACGCGCTCGATCACCTCTGCCTCGAGCGCATCGTTATTTTGCGTGCCGGTGCCGTGCGCGTTGATGTAATCCACATCCTGCGGTTTCACGCCGGCTTCGGCCAGCGCCATGCGGATCATGCGCTCGATCTGTCCGCCACCCGGGGCGAGCGCCATGATGGAATGCGCATCGAAGGTCTCTGCAAAACCGATGATCTCGGCGATAGGCTTGACACCGCGCCGCAAGGCGTGCCCCCGCTCTTCTAGCACGAGAAGAGCAGCCCCGCCCTGGCTGAACAGGAACCCCGAGCGCTTCTTGTCGAATGGCCGGTTCGCCCGCTGCGGCTGCGCACAATCTCGCACGAGCGTGCCGGCGACGTCGAAACTGCGAAAGATATGCCCGTGTTCATCGCCGAAGTACTCGCAACCACCGGTCACGGCGACGTCAACCTGGCCCGCACGTACCGCGCGCCAGGCATTGCCCACAGCGACCGTACCTGAGGCACACGCCACGCAATAGGTCTCGTTTGGACCGTTGAATGAGAACCGGATGCCCAGCACCGCCGCCGGGGCATTCGGCATCACCATAGAGACCTCGAAGGGGTTAAACCGCAGCCCGTGTGTCATCAGCGCGAGGATACTCTGCAGCGGCTCGCAATCGGCAGCCGAAGCGCGTTCCTCCGCATAGGCCTTGAGCGCAGCACGCGCGCGCTGTAGTAAATGATGGGTATGGTTCTCAAGGAAACTGACCGCTCCGCCGAGTCCGGTGCCGAGATACACGCCGATACGCGTGGGGTCTAGCCCTGATAGGCTGAGGGCGCGGGGATTCCCAGGGAGAGGGACAAGGGTGAAACCAGCACGTTCCAACGCCTCGCGCGCCGCGCAGATGGTGAGCACCGTCACTGGATCGAGCTGTAGCCGTTCTATGCGCCCGATACCGAATGATTCGACATCGAACTCGGGCAGGGTCGCCCAGATTTGCGAGTGGTAATTCGCATAGTTCGTCCAATGGGATGGGATTGGCGCGACCGTCGTGTCACCCTCCAGGCACCGGCGCCAGAACGTCTCCACACCCACACCAATGGGGCTGACAACCCCAGCCCCCGTGATCACCACCCGGCGACTCATGCCGTGGATGGTTCTTGCATTTTCCCGATAATGAAGTCGATGACGTCTCGGACTGTAACCAGTCCTGTTACCTCTTCGGGCGGAATGGTGCGTTGGAACTCGTCCTCGAGGGCGATGAAAAGCGTCATCTGTTTGAGGGAATCCAACTGAAGATCGTCGCGGATAGAGGCTTCCAATCTAAGCTCGTTTTCGTTCAGATTGAGAACCTCACAAAATATCCTGACTACCCGCTCTTGTACCTCGTTATCCATATACACCCATCCTTAAGGCATTGGATTGCTGAAAAATTATTCGGCGTCCCGACACACAGGCTTGTCACGAGGATATATGCTGTAAATGGGGGCGCTTCGCGCGCCAATCGGCCTGACGGTTCAGGGCTTCGTCGTAGGCAGAGAGCTGGAGGCTATCCGGAAGGGGTGCTAGATCAATGTCGTAAACTGATCGGCGTAGCTCAGCATAGTCTGCCGCTCTATCTATCCGCGTTGGGTCTATTCCCCCAGCCATAGGGTGTTTCCGATGTGCCGCCGTGTACCGACAAAACACTGCGAAACGTTGATCATCTTCTGGCAAGCCGCCTGATCGCAGCAAGAAACCGTAATAGTTACTGTAACAATGATACAACAAATTTTCTAACCGATCGCGCGACAAAAACGGATGCGTCCACGTATAGCAACTGCCATCGAACCGATCAAGGTTCTGCTCGGTGATTAAGCCAGCCTTGTGGAAATCATCGTACTGCTCGGTGCCTGGAACAGGAGTAAGGATATAAAAAGATGCTTTTCTTGGACGCAACGATTTCAATACCTCAAGAAGGTGAAAGATCTCTTTCTCATCGTCATTGGGAAAGCCGATGATGTTTGAAAAGTGGGCGCGGATTCCAACCTCTTCGCACAGACGGATAATTTCAGCATAGTGCTGAGGGCGGTTATGATGTTTGCCGGCCTCCTTAAGTGTTTTGCGGTTGAAGGACTCAACCCCTATGAACATTTCATAACAGCCAGCGCGACCAAGTAGCTCGACGAGTCCTGGGTCCTTAGCAATCTGAGTATCGCATTGGCAATAAAACGGAAGGTTCAGGCGTTCGTCTATCATTGACTGCAATAATTCACGGACCTGCGGAAACTTGTTGAAGTTATCTGACACAAAATTAATAACTCGTACGCCACCACGCTTTGCCCGCCGTAAGCTCTCAAGCGTCGTCTCGATATCCGGGCTGCGTACCGCTCGGCCAGATATTTTAATGACCGAGCAGAAATTACACTTGTACGGGCATCCCCGCACAGGATAGAGACCCAGCAAAGGTACACCATAACGTGCCAGTTCGGCTGGACTTGGTGGGTTGATGACCACACCCGAGAGGTGCTCTGCCCAACGCCGATCAGCGCCGTAGACGGGCCGCAACTGGCCTTCCAGGGCATCTTGCAGGATCTGAGGCCAGACCCGCTCTGCTTCTGCCAGCGAAAAGCTTACGCCGCGTCCATGTAAGCAAGAGGTGTCACAAGTCATTGGATGCGGCCCCCCGATTACGCAATGACGCACACCATGATGTAGCGCGTAAGCGGCTAGATCGAGCGCCCGATGAAACTGATGGGACTGGACACCGACTAGCGCGAGCAGCGTGATGCATTCTGGATCACGATGTAACAAGCGCAAATAATCGAGGTCCTGATGCACGTACTCATCGACCGTGTGGACAATGACAGGCGCGTTACCGACCCGCTCGGGGGTTAGGCTAGCGATATGATAAAGGGTGGCATTGGGCATGTAGCCTTTCTTGAAGCGTTCCACCGAGCCGTCGCGGCCATACTTGCTCGGCTTGATCAGAACGACGCGAAGCCGTTTCATGATGTCCCTGCTATAAATGCCTGCAATTCAGAGAGGCATTTTTCCTAAATGTTAAATGTTGATAGCCGATTGCTACCAGGTATTCAATAGAGATTATTCAAGGTTCCTACAGGATCATCACAAAATCTCGATCACAAAGTCTCATTACCGTATTGTATTGTTGGTAATTGCAAAAATGGGTCCAATAGATAAGGGCAAAGCCCCTTTGCCTTAGTTTATGCTTTTACGCAAGGCCCAGGATAACGCCGTTTGATTAACTCGAGGCTGCCCGTAAGTTATTGAAACCATAATCTATTTCCTAAATCACATAGCCCGGCGTTTATGTAATTAAGCTTAAATAAATCGCGACCATTATCCCGTTCACTTAAACCTGACTCTAAGGCAGGGTCCGCCCCGCGAAAATAAAGATTAGAATTTAAAAAAGGTGCCAGATAACCCAACGTGCTTTATCGAAAGCTGAAGAAGAGGGATCCCCGTAACGCCACCTTTCGACAAAGGATACGGTCGTGTTAACCCAAAGACTACCTTACCCGCTCAGAAAATTCCGCCAGTGGCTTCTGCCGCTGCGTGGCGGCACGCCAAGTCGTGAACAGGGCCAGGCGATACTACGGGTGATCGTGTGGTTTGCGTTAGGAATCTATCTACAACTTGAACTCGGTCCGATTGCAGACTGGCCTGTTGACTTCATTGCGTTTTATTTGGTGTGCGCCGTTTATACCATTCTCATACTTGTTCACACATTTCGGTCAACCACAACCATACGCCTACGACGATTTGTTAACAACGTCATGGATATGACGGCCATCACCGCTCTCATGGTTAAGACCGGGGAAGCTGGAGTACCGTTGTTTGCGTTGTATCTATGGGTCACTATCGGTAATGGCTTTCGCTTCGGCATCCCTGCTCTGATAGTGAGTGCTATTCTGAGTGTTATTGGTTTTGGCATAGTCGTAAGCGCCTCTGAATTGTGGCAGCAGCATATTACGTTTGCCGGTGGCGTGCTGTTCGCACTCATCGTCATCCCGCTCTACGCCGCCCACCTCATCAAAATGTTGAATGCCGCGTTGCAGCGCGCAGAAGAAGCGAGCGCTGCCAAAAGCCGGTTTCTAGCGCGTATGAGTCATGAGCTGCGCACACCGCTCAACGGCATCGTCCAAGCGACGGACCTATTGAATGCGAGCCAACGACTGAGCGCCGAGGAGCGATCGCTGCTGCAGACCATCCGCGACTCGGTCGATGTATCGCTCGGTCAGATCAACAACGTGCTTGATCTTTCCAAGATGGAGTCCGGTAAGCTTGTGCTGGAACGCACTGACCTCGATCTGCACGAGGTGGTTTGCGCTGCGGCAAATATGGTCCGCCCGGCGGCCACACAGAAAGGACTGCGCCAGCTCGTGCGTGTCGCTCCCGAGCTTCCCTACCGTCTCGTTGGCGACCCGCATCACCTGCGTGCCATTCTGCTCAACCTGCTGTCGAATGCCGTCAAGTTCACGGAGCAAGGATGGATCTGTCTCGACGTCAGCGGCCGAGAGGAACCGAACGGCAAGGTCGTCGTGCACTTCGAGGTACGCGACACGGGTGTCGGCATCGCGCCCGAGGCGCAGCAGCGCATCTTCGAGAGCTTCGCGCAGGAGGACAGCGGGATTACACGCCGTTACGGTGGCACTGGCCTCGGGACCACGATCGCCAAACAACTTGTCGAGCTGATGGGCGGGAGGATAGGCGTCGAGAGCCTCAAAGGGCAGGGCAGTACGTTCTGGTTCGAGATTCCCTTCGATCGACAAGCGCGCTTTGGCGACCGATTCGTCGAGATGCTGCCGGGTGTACGCGCCTTGCTCCTCACCGAGCAGATGGCCCTGCTGCAACACTACCGCCAGACGGTCGAGAGGATGCAGGGCCAGCTTGTGCACGCGCGATCGGCGGAAGAGGCCGTGCAAGTCCTCGCACGCTCCCTGCGTCTCGGCAACCCGATACACACCATCATAGTGGACGCCGCGCTGGCCGTCGGCAAACAAGGCGAACATCTTCAAGCGGAGCTTTGCGAGAAGGCGAACGCCGCCAACGTCAGCGTATTCCTGATCGCCGATAACCCGCCAGCGCCGGATGTGCAGCGGCTGTGGGGCTACAGCGGCGTACTCGGCCTGCGGGCTGCCGCGCCGCTCGTGCATGCGGCGCTGCACGCTTCGCCGGGACGGCTCGCCTCGCTCGGACCTGGCGTGGCGTGCCTGCCGCCGTGGATTTGGAAACGGCGCGGCAGCGAGCGGCCGCGCATCCTGGTCAGCGACGATAACCGCACCAACCTGATGATCGTGCGGCGCATGCTCGAACAGGGCGGCTACCTCGTGGATGCGGTCGAGACCGGCGACGAGGCGCTGGAAAGGCTTTGCGCGGGCGGCTACCGCGCCGCCGTGCTCGACATGCACATGCCTGAGATGGACGGCATTACGGTGCTGCGCCGCTACCGCTCGCTGCGCCCGTACTCGCGCCTTCCCGTGATTGTCCTGACCGCCGACGCCACCCTCGAGGCTCAGCAGGAATCCGCCGAGGCAGGCGCCAATGCGTACCTGGCTAAGCCCGTCACCGCTGTGCAATTGCTTGGAGAGTTGGAACGGCTGATCCGCGACACCGAGGTCACGGTGCTGGCTCCCGAGCCCACCGCGCGCCGCGATTGGGTGCAACAGGCCCAGCCGGACGAAAATAGCACGGTCATCGAGAGCGGCGTGCTGGCCGAGCTCGACCGGTTGTATGACGACCCGCGCGAACTGGCGCGGGTGATCGGCGAATATGAAGCCGAATGCCGCACCCTGATCGAGAAGGCGGCGGAGGCGTGCGCGGTGCGCAACTACGCCGCCTTCTGCGACATCATGCACGCCATCAAGGGCAACGCTGCCAACGTCGGGGCGGTGAAGCTCGCACAAATCTGCCACGAGGCAGGGGCCGCGGGCATGGTGGCATTCATCCACGAGCGTGAACGCATACTCGTTCGGCTGCAAGACGCCCTTGCCGAATCCCTTTCGGCCTTGCGTGGGCTGGTACGGGCCGCACCGGAGGCCGGCGGCGGCCACAAGCGCACAGTCGGTCATGAAGAAGTCTGAAGCCAGACGAGACGTCTGGATGCCGCGCTTAGCCAGCCGATGCAGCGGTCGTAACCAGCGTATGAACCGTGGCCATGGCGCCGACCGTCGCGGTGCTCGTTCTCGCCTCGGCAGGCCGCCCCTGGGCGGCGGCAAGCTGGCTCATTACGCGCAGGTCTCTTTCCGTCAGGTCCATGGCCGCCTCCACCCAGATTCTGACAACCTCCAGTAACTCCTCGTAGGTCAGCGGCGTCACCCGTTGGCGCGCTTGCTGGATCGCCAGATGGCCATTGCGCGAATGGCGACGGCGGCGGATGAACTCGTTGACCGCGTGGATGCCCTCACCGTCCGGCGCCAGGATGTCCACGACCCCCATCTCCCACAGCTCGCGCGCCGAGTGCTGCCGACCCGAGCGCAGCAGCCGCTCGGCGCGCACCGGCTCGATACGCCGCGTAAGCAGGCTGTAGCCGCCCATGCCGGGAAAGAGATTGAACAAGATCTCAGGAAATCCCAACTGGGCGCTCTCTTCGGCAATGAGTACATTACTCGACAGCGCCCCCTCGAAGCCGCCACCCAGGGCCGTGCCTTGCACGAGGGAGATGGTCGTCAGGCTGGGAATCCCGAGGTGGGTCCAGTTGTGGTAGACCACGTCTATGGCCAGGCGCGCATACTCGTAGAGGCCCGTGCGGTCCTGCTCGGAGATCAAGCGCACGAATAGCTCGAGGTCACCACCAAGATTGAACACCTGCGGCGTAGCGGAGGCGACCACGAGGTAGTGAATGCGCTCGCGGGCCTCTAGCGCGTCGGCGAGATAGTCGGCAACGCGCGTTTGCAAATCACGCAATTCCTTGGCCAGCGTGAAAGTCGAGCAGGGCCGCGGTTTCGGATAGAGGTAATACCAGAGTGCTCGGCGTTCGGAATCGTACTGGCAGATGAGCTGAGTATAAGAGGGGAGATCGAGAGGAAGGCCAACATCAACATCTTTGCTACGCAAGGTTTCCATACCATCCTCCTTTTTTCAAGACAATCCCAAAGGGTGCGCCACCCTCTCAGCGCGTTATCCTAGGACAGGCACGCTCGGCAGAACAAGATGCGCAGTCGGCATTCCCCGAAGAGAGGCGTAACAACCGCGAAAAAGCCTGCGAGCGCCTGATAGCGGCTTGATTCGCTTGGAACATCGTGCGCAGCTCTTCACCCCTACCCCCTCCTTCCCGACTGCATCTGCAAAAGCGCCCTTGGAGGGGTCAGGGACGCAGCCGGATGTCGTTCACCACCTGCTCTACACCGAAAAGGCTCCAAGCGTCCCCCTCGATGCGCCGGCGCTGCTGCTCGTTCGGCACAGCACCGCTCAGCGTGACGACCCCGCGGCGCACGCGAATGCCGATTTCGTCGGCGTGGTGTATGAGCGGATCCTTCTCCAAAACGATGCGCAGGGCATCAGCAATTTCGTCATCATTGTCCTCTTGCGGCGGTTCGATCTTAAGTTCGTTGATCACATCCCGCGCTCCCGGCGCCCACCACGCCAACGCGCCCGCCAGGCGCTTGTGTGTCAGGCTCTGCACATGACCGGTGAGCATGACCACACCGTCCTGTACCGCCACTTCGATCACATCCTTTGGCCAGGATACGGCCTCGCGCAGCACCTCCACGCTGCACTTGGCATGCACGTGGATCGCCGCGTCGCGGAAGACCGGTTCCAAGAGCAGCGCCTGGACGATCTTGTCGCGGATCGCACCGTCGCCGCGCACAGTCGCCGGCGCGATGCACAGCCGGTCAATCACGCCCTCTACCCCGTCTGCCTGGCTCACCAGCCGGTAGGTGCGCTTTTTGACCGCGATGTCCTCGACCTCGCCGGACAAGGTGACAATGCGGTTGGCAAGATCGTATTCCACCCGGATCGGGTGCCGGTGGGTATTGACGGCCGGGTCCTTCTCGAGGGCCGCGAGAATGGCCTTTTCTACCGCCAACCTCTCTGGCATGAGCGCAACTCCCTGGCTGGTATGCGGTCGGACGCCGTGCTCGCCTTTAGCGCTAATGATAAACGATGGCTCGGGGTAGAGGACAGCGCGCGCTTACGGACCCAAGCCTGGACAACGGCCGCCCCCCATGCGCACAACACCACCGCTGCCGTCCCAGGCAGGCAAATGCGATAATACGCGCCCCTGACAGGCCATGCGCAAAAGATGCAGAAACCCGCCCGCGTAAACCCCCTCGTGCCGGCCGCCGAGATGGTTGCCGGGGACAAGCAATTGCGTCGCCTTGTCAAGCAGTTCGGCCGGCTGCTTGGCGCGGTGCTACGCACCCAGGCCGGCGGGCGCGTGTACCGCGCAGTAGAAACGCTGCGCAAGGGGTTTATCGCCCTGCACAAGCAGGAGGACGCGCGTCGGCGGGCGCGGCTCATGCGCATCATCGAGCGGCTCGACGCGGAGATGGTCACTCACGTGGTGCGCGCCTTCAGTATCTTCTTCGGCCTCGTGAACATCGTGGAGGAAGTCTTCCACCATCACCAGCGCCGCCGGCGTGTACGCGCCGGCGGGCCGCTGTGGCGCGGGTCCTTCGACGAGACTCTGCGCTGGTTCAAGAATCAGGGTGTCACGGCCGAAGAGCTGCAGCTGCTCCTCGACCGCCTGAGCTACCTGCCAGTGTTCACCGCCCACCCCACCGAGGCCAAGCGTCGCACCATCATGCAAAACATGCGCCGCTTGTTCGTGCTCGCTGAGCGTTTCGACGACACCCGTCTCGGGGTGGAAGAGCGGCGCGAGCTGCTCGATCAGCTTACTGGCGAGATCCAGATCCTATGGAAAACCGACGAGGTCCGCCCGCAGCGTCCCGAGGTGCGCACCGAGATTCGCAACGGCCTCTACTATTTCCGCGAGAGCCTGTTCCAGGCGGTACCGGTCGTTTACCGCTACCTCGAGAAGGCCGCAAGACGAATTTACGGCACCGATCTGCAGGGCGAGGCCCGCCTGCGTGTACCGAGCTTACTGCGCTTCGGCTCCTGGATCGGCGGCGACCGCGACGGCAATCCCTTCGTGAAGCCCGAGACCACCGAGCTGGCGGTACGCCTGTATAGCGCGGAGATCCTGCAGGAGTACATTGCGCGGCTTGCCGCGCTCGCCCACGTGCTCACCTATTCCGCCCGCATGGCGCGACCCTCGGAGGCGCTGCTCGCAAGCCTCAAGGATGACGAGCGCTTCGCTGCTCAGACCTTCGCCGATAACTTGCGCCAGTTCGCCTTCGAACCCTACCGCCGCAAGCTCTACCTCATGCGCTATCGCCTCAAACAGACGCTTGCCGCCCTGCACGACGGCCGGGCCTCACTGCCGGCGGCCGCACAGCAGGCGCCCTACGGCTCGGCGCGGGAATTCCTCGAGGATCTCTATCTCATCCGCGACTCTCTCTACAGCCACGGCGACGGCAAGATCGCCGATGGCGAGCTCAAGGATCTGATCCGTCTGGCCGAGACCTTCGGCTTTCATCTCGTGCAGCTCGACATACGTCAGGAGGCAGGCGTGCATACCGCTACGGTGGCCGAGATCCTCTCGCAGTGGGGGGAGGATTATCTCAAACTCGACGAGGCGGCACGCGTGGCGCGGCTGTCGACGCTCATCGCAACCCACGAGCCGCTCGGTTTCCATCGCGCGCGCTTGAGCGAGCGCGCCCAGGAGACACTCGATGTGTTCCACGTAATGGCGCGGGTCGAGCGCGAGGTGAGTCGAGAAGCCATCGGCGCTTACGTGATTTCGATGACCCATACCGTCAGCCACGTGCTCGAGGTGATGTTTCTCGCGCGCCTGGCGGGCCTGGTCAGCCGCGACGGCGAGACCTGGCGTTGCGCAATCCGGGTAAGCCCGCTGTTCGAGACCATCGACGATCTGGCGCGCATCGAGGAGGTGCTCGGCGCGCTCCTCGACCAGCCCGTTTATCGAGCGCTGCTCGAGGCCTCGGGCAATTCTCAAGAGGTGATGCTCGGCTACTCTGACTCGGCCAAAGACGGCGGCATGCTCACCTCCTCCTGGTTGCTCTATGAGGCACAGAAGAAGATCGTCCAGCTCACCGAGGCACGCGGTGTGGGTTGCCGGCTGTTCCACGGGCGCGGCGGCACGATTGGCCGCGGCGGCGGCCCCACCCATGACTCGATCCTCGCCCAGCCACCCGGCACTGTGCGTGGCGAGATCAAGTTCACCGAGCAGGGCGAAGTGCTGTACTACCGCTACTCGAACGCCGAGACCGCGGCCTACGAGCTCACGATGGGCATGAGTGGCCTGATGAAGGCAAGCCTTGGACTCGTGCGCCCGCCGCCACAAGATCCCCCTGTCTACCTCGTTATTATGGAGGAGCTCTCACGCCTAGCCGAGGAGGCATATCGCACGTTGACCGAGCGCACCGAGGGTTTCATGGACTATTTTTACGAAGCTACTCCGGTCAACGAGATCGCCCTACTCAATATCGGCTCGCGCCCCACGCACCGCCAAAAAACGGACCGCTCCAAAGCCTCGGTGCGCGCCATCCCCTGGGTGTTCGGCTGGGCGCCGTCGCGCCATACGCTCCCGGCATGGTACGGGATCGGCACGGCGCTCGAGCGCTGGCGCGGCAACGACCCGGCTCGACTCGAGCAGCTCAGGGCGATGTACCGTGAGTGGCCGTTCTTTCGTGCGATGCTGAGCAACGTGCAGATGACGCTGTTCAAGGCCGACATGGACATCGCGCGCGAGTACGCCGAGCTGTGCAGCAACCCGACAGTGCGCGAGACGGTCTACCAGCTTGTGCGCACCGAGTACGAACGCACACTGCGCGAGGTACTGGCCGCGACCTCGAGCACCCGGCTGCTCGATGAGAACCCCTCGCTGCAATTCTCGCTCGCACGGCGCAACCCGTACCTCGACCCGCTCAACCACATCCAGATTGCGCTGCTCAAGCGCCACCGTGCCGCCATCGGTGGTGATGAAAGCAAGTCCTCGGTGTGGCTCGATCCGCTGCTGCGCACGATCAATGCCATTGCGGCAGGGATGCGCAATACGGGCTAGGCGGCCGCCACGAATTTTCAGCGTATCCGGCAATTGGTAGCTGTCACTTTCCATTACCGAACATTCGACGATCGGTTACGCCGATACGACTGACGGTTCTCGCAATTGTGCCAGCGCTTGGCACATCCCCCCTTTTTTGGATATCGTGCCAGCCATCAGAAAGGCTATGCGCTTTTATCCTGTTTTGTTGTCTTTTGGTGTTATCCCCTCATCTCTTGGCTGCCGATCGAGCGCCGGGCACCGCTATCATCGAAAAGTCCAAGACCGCGATCAAGGGCTATGAGGCCGGTTTGGATATCCATTTTTCGTCTCAACTCGTTGATGACGGAAGAATCGTCCTCGTTGAAATTCAGTTAGGGAACAAACGGATCACCGCCCGTGTTAATCGGATCGATCCGAAGAGCAAGACCTTTGAGCTGAAGGCAGTGAATGTCAGAACCGGCAAGCTGACGAGTCTCAATGCCAAAGAATTACATGCTCTAAGCAAGCTCGAAAGAGCGCTGGGTCACGCTGATACCCCTGCGTACGATGATTTCTTGAGCATGGTGGCAATTGTGCTCAGCATTGAGCCCGATGGGGAGGTCATTGATTGGTCGACTGAGAAGATTGGGGAAGAACTCCGGAGAATTGAAATTCAAAAAATCGGAAAACGGCAAAAACGAACGACTTCTCAATACCATCACCTCACTGGTATTCACCGCGTTATGCCTTGATCTGAACCGGATGGTCACGGGTCGCTATAAGGATCGATTACCGGAACCATCGATACCGGCTCCTGCGGCACTTGGAACGTCACCGGAAACCGTAGCATCCAAGCCTCACCCTGACCGCCACCCACCCCGGCTCCCCGCCGCCCATTGGCCGTTGTACAGCTTTTGCCTATAGGGGTACAACCCAATGCAACTTTGCCAGCGATCGCTGGACGAATGAGTGCGTGTGTAGCGGGACGTGGACAATATAGCGGGATAAAGCGGCGGGAACAGACACTACGCGTTCTCCCTTTACGTTCGGGCCATCTCGCGCTTCGTCTCATTAGAGAAGCTGATCAGAAACGGTCTTGACCTCAAGATAGCGCTGCGCCGCCTCGAAAGCCTCGCGGCGTGCCTCGTTCGGCCTGGATCCTCCCGCGAAGCGGGTAGGAAAACCCAGCACCTTGGCCCAATAAATATGCCCGGTGAGCACGAAATGAATTTTCACCGTTCGCCTTGATCGTTTATTCTATTACCGAAAGCGGACATCGCAACGTACCATTTGACTCGAAGCGTGTGGCTTAAAGCGCAGGGCGTAACGACATGAAAACGATCGTCATGACTGCCCCAGGCGGGCCGGATGTGCTCAAACTCGAGGAACGGCCCGTCCCCAGACTTGAACGCGACACCGACGTGCTCGTGCGCCTGAAGGCGGCGGGCGTCAATCCGCTTGACACCAAACTACGTAGCAAACCAGCCTACGGAATCACGCCACCCGCAGTGCTCGGCTGCGACGGCGCAGGTGTGGTCGAGGCGGTGGGCGCGCAAGTCACGGAGTTCCGACCTGGTGACGAGGTCTACTTCTGCCAGCCACCCTTCGGCGGGCGCAGCGGTACCTACGCCCATTACGCCCTGGTAGATCACCGGCTGCTCGCGCTCAAGCCGGCGGCGCTATCTTTCGAGCAGGCGGCCGCCGTCCCGCTCGCGCTGATAACGGCCTGGGAATCACTGCATGAGCGCGCCCCCGTGCACCCCGGCCAGCGTGTGCTCATCCACGCCGGCGCGGGCGGCGTGGGCCACCTCGCCATACAGATCGCGCGCCAGTCCGGCGCGGCAGTCTGTACCACCGTCGGCAACGAGGCCAAGGCCGCCTTCGCCACCGAGCTCGGCGCGGATCTCGCCATTCTCTACAAGCAGCAGGACTTCGTTAAAGAAACGCTCGCCTGGACGAAGGGCGACGGTGCAGACATCGCGCTCGATACTGTCGGCGGCAAAACCTTCGCGCTAACCTTCGGCGCGGTGCGCTGCTATGGCGACCTCGTCACCTTGCTGCTGCCACCGGCCGACGCCGACTGGGGTCTGGCGCGACTGCGCAACCTGCGCATCTGCTTCGAGATCATGCTGACACCGGTGTTGCTCGGTCTTGACGCGGCGATTCGCCACCAAGGCAACATCCTTCGTCAGGCTGCAGCCCTCTTTGACGAGGGTCGGCTTCTGATTCAGGTGGCCGACGTGCTGCCGCTTGCCGAGGCGGCCGAAGCCCATCGCCGTATCGAGGCTGGCGCTGTCATGGGCAAGCTCGTCCTTGAGATCGAGTAGCACCCCGCGCGCGGACAACAACCGGGTCGTTCGCGCCGCCAGGCGGGGTGCGTCACCGTCTCCGTTCTCGAGTCCCGACGGGTCGAGTAAAGCCCACTTCATTGCGGTTTTAGCGCCGGCGGCGCGTGAGCCTCCGCCATATGGGCATAGCACGCAGCTCCTCTTCTGCGAGAAGCCCTCAATCGATGCCCGCTGGCGCCGGCAACGCAACCGCAGCAACTTCGATCGTCTCTTCGGGCGTGACGATGAGATGCACAGGCAGGTTGTGCGGATCGGTGGCAAAATCCTCAACGGCCTGAAGTGCATGCACGGTGGTCGCCACCGGCACAGGCGGGTGCCCCAGCTCGCGAAGGATCGCGTACTCGAGATCGCCGCAGCCGTGGCCCTTGCCGCAGCGCTTGCCATCTCGGGTGACAGCCACCGAACCGGTGACGATGAGATCCACAGGTTCGAGCCTGTCAAACGCCACTGGCTCGCCGTAGCCGCGGCCGCTCAAGCGCGCAGCCGCGTCGTATGCTCGAGCGCCCGCCGTCGTACCGCGCGCTGCGGGGCGTCGGGGCAGATTTTGATGCGCCGGGCGCGAGCGAACAGCGGATGCGCGCTCAAGCGGTGCGCCGCTTCCTCGGCGCCGGCGAAATTTGGAATGCGTCCCTCAGGCGAAAATGGAAAATGCGCCACTTGCTGCGCGCTCAGCGCCGCCCAGACCGCATAACGCGCCTCGGCCTTGGAGGCAAAACGATTTACTCACACACGGCCAGCTGCCTCGTCCACGGGCCTTGCCCGTCATTGAGCACTGGCGCATAACGCAACTCGATCCGTCGGGGTGCGGCGGCACGCTGTAAGAGTGGCGCGAAGTACTCGAACTCGGGAACGGCGCGCGTATAAAAAAGATGTGCCGGTGCACGGCTGTCGCTCGCACCGAAACCCATAAGTGGTATTACCAACTGCGGCAAGGACTTAAGCGTTCGTACCCAGCGGGCTTCGTGCCTCTGGCGATCGATCGTGTACCACACCGCACGCGGCAGCGTGACCCCTCGCAGATAATCAATATGCCAGTGTGCCCGCCGTGCAGCCGCGCGTGGACGAAGATGATGAGCGAGCCGCGCTTGAAGTCCGCCGGGTCCGAAGGCACTGCCGACGTAAAGATACCAGCCAGGACGCACCTTGAGGCGACCGAGCCGGCCGACGGTGAGCGGCTGGGAGCGCATGGCCTGCAAGATCAGCACATACGTACCGGGATGACTGTCCATGAGCATGAGCGGGGCGCTATTTTTGTTTGTCGCCGTTATACTGAAGGCCATGCGCACGGGCCTGGCAACCCTTCCTTTGCACGGCGGCAAAGCGCCTGCCTGGTTGTTCACCCGCATGGCGAAACTCGGGCGCGAAGTGATCCGCCACCTCGTCGTGGAGTACGGCCCGCATGAGGCCCTGCGACGGCTCGCCGACCCGTTTTGGTTCCAGGCCTTCGGCTGCGCGCTCGGTTTCGACTGGCATTCGAGCGGAGTCACCACCACGACCTGCGGTGCACTCAAGGAGGGCCTGCGCGGCCTGGAGCGAGAGCTCGGCCTTTACATCTGCGGCGGCAAGGGTGCCGTCTCGCGCATGACCCCGCATGAGATTGTGCGGGCCTGCGAGTACCTTGGGCACGATCCCGAGCCATTGGTGCAGGCGAGCCGGCTCTCGGCCAAGGTGGACAGCGCTGCACTGCAGGATGGCTACACGCTGTACCATCACTGTTTCTTCTTCACCGCGGATGGGCACTGGTGCGTGGTACAGCAGGGGATGAACGACGCCGACGGCAGTGCGCGCCGCTACCATTGGCTGGGCGAGAACCTCGCAAGCTTCGTCGTCGAGCCGCACGCGGCCGTCTGCTGCGACACGCGCACACACCCGCTCAATCTCGTCGCCGCCGAAAGCGGTGCGGCGCGCGCCGCCATCACCGCCATCGCCGCTCGCCCGGACCGGGAGGTGCAGCACACGCTCGCGCGTCTTCCCGAGCTGGTGCTGCCACGGCGCCATGTGCTTCGGCCGATGCTCGACGTGGACCCGCGTTATGTCTCCAAGATCCTGCTTCGGACCTACGAACAGGCGCCGGCGGACTTCGAGCAGCTGCTCGGGATCGAGGGTGTGGGGGCGAAGACGCTGCGCGCCCTCGCCCTGCTCGCCGAGCTCATCTACGGCACGCCGGCCAGTGCCCGCGACCCGGCGCGCTTCGCATTCACCCACGGCGGCAAGGACGGGACCCCTTTTCCCGTGGACCGTGCCGCCTACGACCGCAGTATCGCCGTGCTGCACGACGCGCTCGAGCGCTCCGAGGTCGAGCGCAGCGAGAAAATTGCCGCCCTCAAGCGCCTGGCGCACTTCGGCGTGCGCCAGGCGCAGGTCGATCAGGATTCACAGACGTGAACAGCCGATCGAAAAATGCCCGCATCTCAGCCCAGGACTGCTTGTCGGCCTCGGGGTGATATTCGAGCGGTAGATTGAACTTCTTGCCGAGCTCGCTCGCCTGCGGGTTGGTAAAGGCGTGTTTGGCCCCGGGATAGTTGATGAAGCGGTAGTCCACGCCTGCGGTCTGCATCTCCTTCTTGAAAGCCTCGATTGCCTCGGGCTTGATGAACGGATCGGCCGCGCCGTTCAGCACCAGCACCCTGGTCTTGACCTTGCCGGGCCTAGCCGGGTGCTCGGTGTTAAGCGCGCCGTGGAAGCTCACCACCCCCATGAGGTCCACGCCCTGGCGCGCCATCTCGAGCACGATGGCACCGCCGAAACAGTAGCCGATGGCGGCGATGCGCTTGGGGTCCACCGTTTTGTGCTGACGTAGCAGTCTGAGCGCCGCCTCGAAGCGTTTTCTGGCCAATGGCAGGTTTTTGCGCACCTCGCCAGAGAACTTGCCGGCCGTGTCAGGGTGATCGGCAGTCTTGCCCTCACCATACATGTCGACGGCGAGCGCCGTGTAGCCAAGCTCGGCGAGCATACGGGCACGCATGCGCGCATATTCATTGTGCCCCCACCACTCGTGGACCACAAGCACGCCGGGGCGCGCGCTGCTCACGGCGTCGTCCCAGGCGAGGTAGCCCTTAAGCACGGTACCGTCCGCCTTGTACTCGACAACCTCGGTCTTGAGCGCGGCAAGGGCCGGCATAGCGAAGCCCGATGCCAGGTAAATGAACAGGAAAAGAGGCGCAACAGGGCTAAGCCGCGTAGCGGCGAGCAGGCGCACAGGGAGGTACGCACCGAACTTTTGCCCCAAGCAGGAAAGCAAGAAACATAAGCCGTGATTACGGATCTGAAAATGTAAACGCACGGCAGAAACGAAAAGCGACTTGCACGCGGCCATCAGGGGGGTCATAACAGGGCCTCCTTGTTCTTGCCTTCAACTGGTCCGGACCAGGATGCATACAGCCTAAGTGGCCAGTTACCGCAATGCAACGGGGTCGCGTGCGTGCGTACGCACCGGTTGCCGTGCGCGGTATGTGAGCATACCCTATATGGCCACAACCCTGTCCCTGCCCAGCGGCTTGGCGGCCTTGAAAAGAGGAAGTCGCGATGTCATTACGGGATCCGAAGACCTGGATGTGGGCCGAGGCCCTCGAACTTCTCGAACGCGCGGAACGACTGCACCGGCAGTTTTTCCACCTAGCGCTCTCGCCGGCGCGCTCACCCTCTTGGGAGCCGCCAGTAGATCTATTCGAGACCGAGGACAGGCTCTGGATACTGGTGGCACTGCCAGGCGTGCCGCCCGAACTAGTACAGGTGAACGTAGACACAGGCACACTGGTCATCTCGGGCGAACGGCCGATCCCGGTAGAATGCCGCAATGCTGTCATCCATCGCCTCGAGATCCCCCACGGCCGCTTCGAGCGGCGCATCGAGATGCCGGCGGGCCACTACAGTTTCGTGCAGCAGGAAATGGTGCACGGCTGCCTGCTTATTGGTCTGCGCAAACATTGAACTCGAACGAAGGTTCATGACTGACGAGAACGCAAAGAACCAAGCCGCCGAAGGCGGTGCCCCGGGCCTTTCCCCGATCCCGCAGGATGCGATCATCGTGCTGCCGGTGCGCAACACGGTGCTCTACCCCGGCATCGTGCTGCCGCTCACCATCGGCCGCAAGCGTTCTATCCTCGCGGCGCAGGAGGCCGCACGCCGCGACCAGCCGGTTGGCATCGTGATGCAGCGCGACCCGTCTGTGGATTTGCCAACAGAAAAGGATCTGTACGAGGTCGGAACGGTGGCGAACATCGTGCGCTACGTAACGGCACCGGACGGCTCGCACCACATCATCTGCCAGGGCCAGCACCGATTTCGCATCCGCGAGTTTCTCCAGGGCTGGCCGTTTTTCGTCGCGCGCATCGAGCGTGCGGGCGAGGCCGAGGTCGTGACCAAAGAGATCGAGGCGCGCATGCATCGGCTCAAGCAGCTTGCGCTCGAGGCGCTCGAGCTGCTGCCCCAGGCTCCGGCCGAGCTCGCCGCCGCCATCGAGGGTGCTTCCTCCGCCGCACTGCTCGCCGACCTTGTGGCAAGCTTCCTCGACCTCAAACCCGAAGAAAAGCAGGAGATTCTCGAGAGCTTCGACGTTCAGGAGCGGCTTGACAAGGTCATCCAGAAGCTCGCCCACCGCATCGAGGTGCTCAAGCTCTCCGAGGAGATCAGCAAGCAGACCAAAGAGAGCATGGAGAAGCGCCAGCGCGAGTTCCTGCTGCGCGAACAGTTGAAGACCATCCAGAAGGAACTTGGCGAGATCGAGCCGGGGGCGGCCGAGGCCGAGGAGCTGGAAAAGGCCATCACCGAGGCCAAGATGCCGCCCGAGGTCGAGGAGCAGGCGCGCAAGGAACTCGCGCGGCTAAGCCGCATGCCCGAGGCCGCCGCCGAGTACTCCATGGTACGCACCTATCTCGACTGGCTCACCTCCTTGCCCTGGTCAGTACTCTCCGCGGAACGCATAGACATCCCCGAGGCGCGCCGTATTCTCGATGAAGAGCACTACGACCTCGAGAAGGTCAAAAAACGCATCCTCGAGTACCTCGCGGTGCGTAAGCTCAATCCCGAGGGCAAGGGGGCGATCCTGTGCTTCGTGGGCCCCCCAGGCGTGGGCAAGACATCGCTTGGCCAATCCATCGCGCGCGCCACCGGCCGCAAGTTCGTCCGCATCTCTTTGGGCGGCGTGCACGACGAGGCCGAGATCCGCGGCCACCGGCGCACTTACATCGGCGCGCTGCCCGGCAATATCATCCAGGGCATCCGCAAGGCCGGCACGCGTAACCCCGTGTTCATGCTCGACGAAATGGACAAGGTGAGCGCAAGCTTCCATGGTGATCCGGCCGCGGCACTGCTCGAGGTGCTTGACCCGGAGCAGAATACGAGTTTCCGCGATAACTACCTCGCCGTGCCCTTCGATCTCTCCAAGGTCATGTTTATCGGCACGGCAAACGTGATCGACACCATCCCCGGGCCGCTTCGCGACCGCATGGAGATCATCGAGCTGCCCGGCTATACCGAGGACGAGAAGCTTGAGATCGCACGCCGCTATCTCGTGCGCCGCCAGCTCGAGCAGAACGGGCTCAAGCCCGAGCAGTGCGATATCACCGAGGCGGCGTTACGCGTGATCATTCGCGACTATACCCGCGAGGCGGGCTGTCGCAATCTCGAACGCGAGATCGGACGCGTATTCCGGCACGTGGCCATGCGAATCGCCGAGGGCGAGAGGGCAAGCGTGCGAATTGACGCCGGTGACCTGCCTGGCATTCTCGGTCCGCGCAAGTACGAATCCGAGGTCGCCATGCGCACGGCACTGCCGGGTGTCGCCACGGGTCTGGCGTGGACGCCGGTCGGCGGCGATATCCTCTTCATCGAGGCCTCGCGTGTGCCGGGCAAGGGCAGCCTCATCCTCACCGGCCAGCTCGGCGATGTGATGAAGGAATCGGCGCAGGCGGCGCTCTCGCTTGTCAAGGCACGCGCCGAGTCGCTCGGCGTGGCGGTGGAGGTATTCGAGAAAAGCGATATCCACATTCACGTGCCGGCCGGCGCCATCCCCAAGGATGGCCCGAGCGCGGGCGTGGCCATGTTCATCGCGCTGGTGTCACTGCTCACCGGCCAGACTGTCAAGCGCGATGTGGCCATGACCGGCGAGATCAGCCTACGCGGGCTGGTGCTGCCGGTCGGCGGGATCAAGGAGAAGTGCCTGGCCGCCGCCAGCGCTGGCATCCAAGCGGTGTTGCTGCCAGCGCGCAACAAGAAAGACTACGAGGAGATCCCGGCGGCAGCCCGCGACCAGCTCGAGTTCGTCTGGCTTGAGACGGTAGACGATGCCATCCGTGCTGCCATCGGCGAGGTTGCGCAGCGCACGGAAGCCGCCCGAGCGGCGGCGCGCGCCCCGGCGGATTAGCCACACACACACGGCGGATCGCAAGCACGAAAAATTCGGGCTCACTCGGCCTCGAGATAAAGCTCGTCACTACCCTTGTCGTAGGCGAGCAGCGCGGCGAAGCGGCCCCATGCCACAGCAGTGGCGAGCTGGTGTTCGGCTTCGTTGCCGAACTCGCCCTTTAGGCGATCGAGAAAGCGGATGAGCGGCACACGCAGAATGCGACTCGCGACGATTTTCTTGCGCACGGGAATGGAAGCCTCCGCGTACACCTCCCCGAGGGACAAAAGAATGATGTCCCCCGCCTCCACTTGGGCGAAACCCAGATGTTCGGCAACGTCCCGTAGGGGCGCGAAGGCGGCGAGGTCTGCGCCCATGGCCTCGGCGAGACGTGGCAGGTCGCTGCGTCCGGCCGTCTGCGGCGATCTTCTCGATGAAGGCCCCGAGGGTTTCGAGGTGTGCGGGGCAGTCTTTGCATGGCCATACCGGTGCCGGGCGCTGCGCCCTGAGGCGTCGCTTCGCTGCCGGTACAGCCGGTGACGGCGGCGTAGATCCGATCGACCAGGGCCTGGAACGTCGTATCCTTACGGCTGCGCGGATGACGCAAGGGGATGGGGATTTCGGCAAGTATCCGGCTGGGGGTCCTTGCCCATGACCACGACCCGCTCGGCAAGCTCCACGGCCTCTTCAATACGGTGAACCAGGGGAAAAGCGCGAAGGTCTGGAACACGATGACGGTATGGGGATTGACCCCGTCGATCGGCGCTCGCGGTAGCGCACGACTCCTTCGGAAGGTCGGATGACCCCGGCAATGAGCCTTAAAAGCCTGGATTTGCCGCAACCCGAACGGTTAGACCAGACACACCAGTTCGCCAGGGGCGACAGCAGGTTCACGCCTGGCAGGGCACGGAACCGACCGAAGATCTTGCCCACGGCTTCCACACTCACAAGGGCGATTTGGCGCACTGTGCTTTACTGCAGTCGGAAACAGGTTTCGGCCAGACGGTATAACCTCATCCAGAATAACCGGTTTAACAACACGACGGTAAGCACCATCACCAGGGTCGCGGCCAGCGGCCGCGCAAAGTCACCAGACTCGCTGGCACGGGCGATGACTGCGCCGATACCCACGGTGGCATGGGTGACGCCGGCGAATTGAACATATTCGGCGGCAATGCTCATGTTCCAGGCCCCACCGACAGTGGTGATGGCAGCGGTGATCGCATGAGGGAACACAGCGGGGAGGTACCAGCTGCGCGAGCGTGCGAACCCGCGGATGCCCAGAAGCTCCGCGCTGTCCCTGAGGGGCTAAGGAATGGCCGAGGCCCCGGCGCTCACATTGCAAAGCAGGTATCACTGGCTGCCGAGCAGCATGAGCAATACCGCCGAGAGGTCAAGGCCACCAAGGAAAGTACAGAAAAACGAGCTGCACGCCAGAAAACAAGGCGGTGGCCGGCCCCGAGGCGGTGACCTGAAACACCGGCTGCCACACGGCGGCAAGCCGCGGGTGGATGCCGACCAAGATGCCAACGGGCACCGCCCACAGCATCGCGATCAGTAGCGAGACTGCTACCCGCAGCAAGGTCGCAACGAGCCCCGCCGCGATCTCCCACCAGGCAGCAGCAGAAAGTGTGGCCAGCATCAGGACCGCCTGGACAGCAAGACAGACGACGATCCCCGCCGAGCAGTCCCCAAGCCAGCGGCGCTTTTTTGCCGGTTGCGCACCGGTTCACCGCATGAGCAGGGTTTTGCCAACAGCGATCAAGCCGCTTCAAGAACGGCAATCACACACCTGAGAGGAAGCGCTCGAGGAGTACCGAACGCACCAGAAGGTCGCGAAACCAGGAACCTCGCGCCGTCCTCTCTTGCCTTCAGATGGCATCGTTCTACCCAACTCAACAGCAGTCGCCACATCCACTGGTCGAGGACCACGATCAGCGCGATGAGCGTCGCGATACCGAGACCCAGCGCGTGCAGATCGCCCTGATGAGCGCGGTCTGCAAATAGCTGACCAACCCAAGCAGCCGGAAATCTCGGCTGCCAACGGTGAGCTCTGCGGCCATGAGAAAAACCAGCCGCCCGCCCAGCGCATGATGCTGTTCCAAATCAGGCCCCGTGTGGCGAAGGGCAGCTCCAGGTATTTGAACCACAACTAGCGACCGAAGCGAAACACCGCGACGGCTTCCACGCGCTCCCCCGGGATCGTACGCGCCGACTGGAACATGCTGAAGACCGGATGCCATGCCTGGGAGTAAAAATGAGCGCGATCGAAGCCAGCTCCACCGCCAGTTTCGTGGGCAAGGAATGAGAAAATGGGCACGCTTTGCAGCACATCCAAAAGCCTCATCATCACCCGTTTGCGCTCGTGGGTGATGGGCGGCGTACAGACCATTAGGTCACGGCGAAGACCAAGGAAAGCGCGTACGCTGCCAGCATACGCACAAAAGACAGGGCCGCGTACCAGGGTAGCGCCAAAACCTCAAGGGAGATTTCCAGGCCTTTCACCACCTCCGGGGCATGAAAGGCGAGCCTCGCTCCCAGCCACAGCATGCCCGCCAAAGCGAGCAGCACCCACTATCGACCTAGGTGAGGCGCAAGAGCGCAGGCAGAGGACGGATGAAAGCCAGATGGCGCATGGCGTGGATTCAAAAACCGCGCGATGCTAGCAATAAAGCCGCTTTCCCGCCATCGCTAGCAACAGTCTGAACACGACCGCGCCCGACTCGATACTCTAACACTAACCTCAAGACAGCCGACGTCAACGCGCACTGGCTTACGCCGGACCGTCTTTGTGCGCGACCCGCCTCGAGCCCGAGCGGTCGGGCTCAGCGTTCGACCTGCAGATTCTCTAAGAGCATGTTGCAAAAGAGCCGGCCTTGTTCGATGGCGTCATCGAGCGCAACGTGAGTGTGCGGGTGATCTGCGTCGAACCATCGCTTGGGCAGATAGTTGCGGCGCGTGCGGCGAAAGTCGCTACGGCGCATACCCATGGCGTAGGAGCGGATGTCGAGGGCGTTCTCCCCGAACGGGCGCTCGCCGGTGAAGCGTACCAGGTACCAGTAAATCCACATAAAATCCCAGGACGCCGGCCAGCCGACGAACACCGGTCGGCCCGGCAGCCGCCCGAGCCAGTCCAGGTACTCGTGCATGACCCGCTCGGGCGGACGCGGGGCGCGCGTGGTCGCCTCCCAGGCCTGCGGAAACTGTTTCCACCACTGCTGCGTGCGCGGGTGGGGTGCGGCGCCAGGTAGCGGCTCCAGGTTAGCGCTGAAGGTGGCATACAGCGTTTTATCCGCCAGGAAGGCAGCCGAGGCGAAGCTCAGCATCGAGTGCGGCCCGGGGATCGGTCCATCGGCCTCGATGTCGGTGCTCACGTAAATCTCGGTCTTGTCATTGTTCATAGACGTGCATCCTGCGAAACCGTGACTATTGTTGCAGAGAGCAGCGTCAGGAGGAAACCCATATGCGTTGAATCGCTCACCCGAGCACGACAAAGGCCGCCACCGCACCACATCGCCCGCTAGCTGCAAGAGGTGACACCACACACTTCCTCGCGGTGGTCTTGCTGCCCTTCGTGGGGGGGCGAACACGCTGGAAGGGGGCAGCGGCGGGCTTGGCCACTTGAGATGCAGGTGTAGATCGCCGCGCGCACGACGCCCCCGCCCACCCGCGATGATTGCCGGGCGGCCTTAAGGAGCAGGCCAGCGATGAACAACACCCGGCGTGCCTGCTCCTTAAGGCCGCCCGAGGATCTGTACGTTCAGCGTCTGCCTGCAGGCCGTCGAGCTCGACGAAGAGCACTGACTGCCAGATGCCGAGCGCCAGCG
>FWWM01002748.1_pt1 | contig 46065 bp, 54 predicted proteins | sample 2228351 | NCBI WGS metagenome assembly FWWM01 (sample SAMEA103939774, study PRJEB20133) | metagenome
TGAGCCTCCTCGGGGCCTTGGAGCTTCTGGGGGAGGAAGGGCTTACCCGGGAGCAGAAGGAGCTTTTGGAAATCGCCCAGCGCTCTGCGGAAAGAGGGTATCTGCCCATCTCCATCCTGGTCCCGGCCTACAACGAGGAGAAGACCATCGTGGCCTCGGTCCGCTCCTTTTTGGCCCTTCATTACCCCGAGTTTGAGGTCATCGTGGTGGCGGATGGGCCCAAGGACCGCACGGTGGAGGTCCTTAGGGAGGCCTATGATCTTATCCCGGTGGAGGAGGTCTACCCCCGTTGGGTGCCTTCCAAACCCATCCGGGCCGTTTACCGCTCCTTGCGCTACCCCAACCTGGTGGTGGTGGATAAGGAAAACGGGGGCAAGGCCGACGCCTTAAACGCCGGGCTTAACCTGGTCCGCTACCCCCTTTTCTGCGCTGTGGACGCGGATAGCCTCTTGGATGCCCCGGCCCTCCTAAAGGCCAGCCGGCTCTTTTTGGAGGATGACCGGGTCCTGGCCGTGGGGGGTACGGTCTGGCCCTTAAACGGGGCCCGGGTGGAGGGAGGGGTGGTTCGGGAGCTTCGCCTGCCCCAGGGATTTTTAGAGAGAATTCAAATCATTGAATACGCCCGGGCCTTTTTCCAGGGCCGGGCGGGTTGGACGGCCCTAGACGCCCTCCTCATCATCTCGGGGGCTTTCGGGATTTTTAGGCGGGAAGGGGTGGTCCGGCTCGGAGGGTACCGCACGGACACCGTGGGGGAGGATATGGAGCTCGTGGTCCGCCTCCACCGCCAAGCCCGGGAGGAAGGCCGGCCCTACCGGATTCTCTTCGTCCCCGACCCCCTTTGCTACACCGAGGTCCCTTCAGACTGGAGGACTCTAAGACGGCAGCGGAACCGCTGGCACCGGGGGCTATGGGAGGTCCTTTGGCTCCACAAGGCCATGCTCTTTAACCCCCGGTACGGCCGGCTGGGGCTATTGGGGATGCCCTACTTCCTCCTCTTTGAGGCCCTGGGGCCGGTGGTGGAGGTGCTGGGGTACATCCTCCTCCCCGTCTTCCATTTCCTGGGCCTTCTCAACCCCCTTTTCGCCCTCCTTTTCCTCCTCCTGGCCCTGGGGTATGGGGTCTTGCTCTCCCACCTGGCCCTAGGGGTGGAGACCCTCCTCCTAAGGCGCTACCCTAGCCTGCGGGAGCAGCTTATCCTCCTTCTTTACGCCTTTTTAGAGCCCCTAGGCTACCGGCAAATCCTGGCCTGGGAGCGGTTCTTGGCTACCTTTCAGGTGCTTAGGAAGCGGGGGGTCTGGGGAGAGATGCAGCGCAAGGGGGTAGGGGGGTAGTACCACCCCACCGCGACGCAGTCACGGTGGGGGTCCTAGTGGTATCCTTTGCGGGCCCATGGGGTGGGGTCCCCTGGAGGGACTGGGGAAGGGGGGGAACCCCTTGACCAGATTTAGACCTGGTATAATCCATCCCATGGAAACCGCCATCACCCGGATGCTGGGGATCCGCTACCCCATTGTGGCTGCCCCCATGTTTTTGGTCTCCAACGGACCCCTCCTTCAGGCTGTGGCCGAGGCCGGAGGGATTGGGGTTATCCCGAGCCTGAACTTCCGGACCCACGCCGAGTTCAGGGCTTTTCTGGAGGGGTTTCCCCCGGGGCTACCCTTTGGGGTGAACCTCATCCTCAAGGACAACCCCCGCCTCGAGGAGGACCTCGAGGCGGTGGCCGAGCGCCGGGTGCCCTTGGTGGTCACCTCCCTAGGGGACCCCACCCGGGTGGTGGAGCGGGTTAAGGCCTATGGCGGGGTGGTCTGGTGCGATGTCATCGGCCTAAGGCATGGCCGGAAGGCGGTGGAGGCCGGGGCGGACGCCCTGGTGGCCGTGGCCCAGGGGGCAGGGGGGCATGCAGGCCGGGTGAGCCCCTTTGTCCTGGGCCCGTGGCTTAAGGAGGAGCTCGGGGTCCCGGTGCTGATTGCCGGGGGGATTGCCACGGGCAGGCAGGTTTTGGCGGCCTTAGCCCTGGGGGATGGGGTCTATATCGGCACCCGGTTCATCGCCACCCAGGAGTCCGGGGCCCCTGAAGTGTACAAACAGGCCCTCCTCCGGGCCCTGCCGGAAGACATAGAGTACACCCCCGAGGTCACCGGGGTCCACGCCAACTTCTTAAAGGAGTCCCTGGAGCGCTTCCGCGCCGGGGGTGGGAAGGCCTGGAAGGAGGTCTGGTCCGCGGGGCATGGGGTGGCCTTCATCCGGGACCTCCCCTCGGCCCGGGAGGTGGTGGAGCGGCTGGTGCGGGAGTACCAAGAGGCCAAGAGGAGCCTGCCATAATGGTTTTGTGCTCGCCGTCCTCCTCCTTCCGGAGTTCTCTGAGCTCGAGGCCGCTTTAGGCCTTGAGGCAGCCCGGAAGGCTGGGCTTCCCGCCTACACCGTGGCCAAGGCCCGGAAGGGCGTCCCGGCCCTGGCGGGCTCCGTTTGGACCCCCACTTACGCCTTCCCCGCCGCCCCGCCCCCTAAGGCCCTCCTCATCCCAGGGGCCAGAAGGCCTGCCCGGATGGCCCAGGACCCAAGCTACCTGGCCTTTTTGGAGGCGGTCTGGCCGGGACTAGGGGCGGTCTTCCTGGGGATGAACGCCCATCTCTTTCTGGCCGAGGCGGGAAGACTCCCCCCTAGGGTGGCCGCCCCGGAGGAGGTGGCCAAAGGCCTTGAGGCCCAGGGGTACCAGGTCCTGGGGGGCGGGTGGCACCGGGAGGGGGTGGTCTACTCCACCCAGGGGGGGCTTGGCCTTCTGCCTGCCCTCGAGGCCTGGCTTGGGGAGCGAGGGCTTTAGGGTTTAGACTCGGTTTATGGCGGTTCGGGAGACGGTTAAGCAGAAGCGCCGGGAAAAGATTTTCCAAGCGTCCATGGCCCTCTTCCGGGAGGTGGGGTTCCACGCGGCCACCGCCACGGAGATCGCCCAAAGGGCCGGGGTTTCCCGGGGTACATTCTTCAACTACTACCCTTATAAGGAGGCCGTGCTCTTGGAGTACGGTCAGGCCTTGCTGCAGGAGCTTTGGGCCGAGGTCCGGGAGGCTCTGAGAAGGGGCCAAGACCCTCTTGGTCTTCTCCGCGAGATTTTCCGCCGTCTGGCCGGGTGGACCCGGGAGGAAAAGGACCTTCTCCTTCCCCTTCTTTATGAGCTTTTAAACCCCGATCCTGAAAGGGCTAGGGCAGCCTTCCAAGCCCTCCCCTTGGGGGATATGCTGGCCGAGGTCTTAAGGCCTCTCAGGGAGGGGGGCCGGGTGCGGCGGGACCTCTCCTTAGAGCGCATGGGCCGGACCCTGGCCGACCTGTACTTCCTGGGCGCCTTACGCTGGGCGGCCTACACCCCTCATCGGAGCCTCGAGGAGGAGCTAGACCGGGCCTTGAGCCTGGCTTTGGAGGGGATCCTCACCCGCTAATACCACTCCAAACGCTCCGTCTTCAGGGCTCATTTGGGGTCCCCACCGCAGCGAAGGCTGCGATGGGGTGGTTAGTCCGCGGCCACCCCAATCCTTTGGGCGATCTCGGGAACCCGGGCCAGGAAGACGCCCGTGGGGCTTCCCGACCGGGCTACCTCCTCGGGCGTCCCCTCGGCCACAATCTCCCCGCCCCTATCCCCCCCCTCGGGGCCCAGGTCGATCACCCAGTCTGCGGTCTTGACCACATCCAGGTTGTGCTCAATCACCACCACGGTGTTCCCGGCCTCCACCAGGCGGTGGAGGACCCCTAGGAGCTTGGCCACATCGTCAAAGTGGAGGCCAGTGGTGGGCTCGTCCAGGATGTAAAGGGTCCTCCCCGTGGATTTGCGCCCGAGCTCCGTGGCGAGTTTAATCCGCTGGGCCTCCCCCCCCGAAAGGGTGGGGGAGGGCTGGCCCAGGCGCATATACCCTAGGCCTACGTCCACCATGAGCTGGAGCTTCCGGGCGATGGAGGGGATATGGGCGAAGAACTCCAGGGCCTCCTCCACGGTCATATCCAGGACCTCGGCGATGTTTTTGCCCTTGTACTTGACCTCCAGGGTCTCCTTGTTGTACCGCTTCCCCTTGCAGACCTCGCAGGGGACATAGAGGTCGGGGAGGAAGAGCATCTCGATCCGCACCGTCCCATCCCCGCCGCAGGCCTCGCACCGCCCCCCCTTGACGTTAAAGGAAAACCGGCCCGGGCCATACCCCCGCTTGCGGGCCTCCGGGGTCTTGGCGAAGAGGTCCCGGATCTCGTCGAAAACCCCCGTATAGGTGGCGGGGTTGGACCGGGGGGTGCGGCCGATGGGGGACTGGTCAATCTCAATGACCTTGTCCAGGTGTTCCACCCCTTCCAGGGCCTCAAAGGGCCCAGGGACGGTCTTGGCCCGCATGAGGCGCTGGGCCAAGGCGGTGTAGAGGACATCGTGAATCAGGGTGCTCTTCCCGCTCCCCGAGGGGCCGGTGATGGCTACGAACCGGCCCAAGGGGATCCTTAAGGTGACGCCTTTGAGGTTGTTGGCCCGGGCCCCCCTCAGGACCAGCCATTTCCCGTTCCCTTTCCGCCTTTCCTGGGGAACGGGTATGCTTTTCTCCCCCCTTAGGTAGGCCCCGGTGAGGCTCTGGGGGCTCCTTAGGATATCCTCCAGGGTCCCCTGGGCCACCACCTCCCCCCCGTGGATCCCCGCCCCCGGGCCCATGTCCACAATCCAGTCCGCGGCCCGCATGGTCTCCTCGTCGTGCTCCACCACGATTAAGGTGTTCCCCAGGTCCCTGAGGCGCTTGAGGGTGCGGATGAGGCGCTGGTTGTCCCGGGGGTGGAGGCCGATGGAGGGCTCGTCCAGGACATAGAGCACCCCGGTGAGCCCCGAGCCCACCTGGGTGGCCAGCCGGATCCTCTGCGCCTCGCCCCCGGAGAGGGTGTTGGCCGCCCGGTCCAGGGTGAGGTAGTCCAGGCCCACGTCCACCAGAAACCCGAGCCTCTCCCGGATCTCCCGCAGGATGGGCCGGGCAATCTGGGCCTGGAAGGGGGGGAGGCGGTCTTCTAGGCCTTGGAAGAACTCCAAAGCCTCCCGCACCGGCAGGGCCGAGATCTCGGCGATGTTTTTCCCTGCCACCCGCACGGAGAGGACCTCCCGCTTGTACCGCGTCCCCCCGCAGGCCGGGCAGGGCCTTAGGGCCATGAAGGCCTCGAGGGCCTCCCGCACCCCCTCGGACTCGGCCTCCTGGTACCGCTTTTCCAGCCAGGGGATGACCCCTTCGTAGTGGACCTCCACCCGGAAGGTCTCCTTCCCCCCGCGGCGGAAGACCACCTGAAAGGGTTCGGGGAGGCCGTAGAGGACGGCCTTTTGCACCTCAGGGGGGAGGTCCTTGAAGGGGGTCTTGAGGTCAAACCCCAGGTGCTCCGAGAGGGCCCTAAGCCTTTCCCAAAGGTAGCTCCGCCCCGTGTCCCGCCCCCGGGCCCAGGGGAGGATGGCCCCCTCGGCTAGGGAGAGCCCGGGGTTTACCACCAGAGCAGGGTCAAACTCCTGCCGGTACCCGAGACCCGAACAGACGGGGCAGGCCCCGTAGGGGGCGTTAAAGGAGAAGACCCGGGGTTCCAGCTCCTCCAGGACGCTCCCGTGCTCGGGGCAGGCGAACTTCTCGGAGTAGACTTCCTCCAAGGGGTTCCCCTTCTCGTCCTTGAGGTCGGGGTAGAGGACCCTTAAGAGGCCTTCCCCCCGGAGGAGGCCGAGCTCCACCCCTTCTGCTATCCTGGGCCTATCTTCGGGCCTTAGGACCACCCGGTCAATCACCAGGTCGATGTCGTGCTTTTCGTATTTTTCCAGGTTCAGGCCCAGGGCCTCCTCCAGGGGGTAGATGACCCCGTCCACCCGGACCCGGGCGTACCCCTCCTTGAGGAGGTTTTGGAAAAGTTTCCGGTACTCCCCCTTCCTCCCCCGGACCAAAGGGGCAAGGAGGATGGCCCGGGTCCCCGGGGCTTTGGCTAGGAGGCGGTCCGTGATCTCGCTGGCGGATTGCCTCTCAATGGGCCGGCCGCACTCGGGGCAATGGGCCTGGCCCACCCGGGCGAAGAGGAGGCGGAGGTAGTCGTGGATCTCCGTCACCGTCCCCACGGTGGACCGGGGGTTGTGGCTCGTGGTCTTCTGGTCTATGGAGATGGCGGGGGAAAGCCCCTCAATGGCCTCCACATCCGGCTTATCCATGACCCCCAAAAACTGCCGGGCGTAGCTGGAGAGGCTTTCCACGTACCGCCTCTGCCCCTCGGCGTAGAGGGTGTCGAAGGCCAGGGTGCTCTTCCCCGAGCCCGAGACCCCGGTGATGACGATGAACTTCCCACGGGGGAGCTCGAGGCTGATGTTCTTGAGGTTGTGCTCCTTGGCCCCCCGGATGATGATCCGGTCCATCCGAAGGAGTATACCACCTGCCCCCCTTTGGAGAAAGAGGCCTGGACCTGGCCCCAAGGGCCAGGGTAGGCTAGAGGGGATGGAAGGGAAGATCCTTTACGAGGGCCTCACCTTTGACGATGTCCTCCTCCTCCCCGACTACTCCGAGGTCCTCCCCCGGGAGGTCTCGGTCAGGACCCAGCTGACCAAGAGGCTTTGGCTCAATATCCCCATCCTCTCCGCGGCCATGGACACGGTGACCGAGGCGGAGATGGCCATCGCCATGGCCCGGGAGGGGGGGCTTGGGGTCATCCACAAAAACCTCCCCATTGAGGCCCAGGCGGCCATGGTGCGTAAGGTGAAGCGCTCCGAGGCCGGCATGGTCCAGGACCCCGTGACCCTGCCCCCCACGGCCACCCTCGAGGACGCCGAGCGCCTCATGCGGGAGTACCGCATCGGGGGGCTGCCGGTGGTGGACCTGATGGGGCGGCTTCTGGGCCTCGTGACCAACCGGGATATCCGCTTTGAGCGGGATCTTAAGCGCCCCGTGACCGAGGTCATGACCCCAAGGGAGCGCCTCATCACCGCTCCTCCCGGGACCACCCTGGAGGAGGCCGAGGAGATCCTAAGGCGGCACAAGGTGGAAAAACTCCCCCTGGTGGACGAGATGGGCCGGCTTAAGGGCCTCATCACCCTCAAGGACCTGGTCAAGCGCAAGCAGTACCCCAACGCCGCCAAGGACGCCCTGGGCCGGCTTCTGGTGGGGGCGGCGGTGGGGGTGGGCCGGGACCTTTTGGAGAGGGCCACCGCCCTGGTGGAGGCCGGGGCGGACGTTTTGGTCCTGGACTCGGCCCACGGCCATTCCAAGGGGGTGATGGAGGCCCTGGTTCGCCTTAAGGAGATCTTTGGGGACCGGGTGGAGGTCATCGCGGGGAATGTGGCCACCCGCGAGGGAGCCCGCGCCCTGGCCGAGCGGGGGGCGGACGCGGTCAAGGTGGGGATCGGCCCCGGCTCCATCTGCACCACCCGGGTGGTCACCGGGGTGGGGGTGCCCCAGATCTCGGCCATCCTGGAGGCGGTGGCCGGGGTGGAGGGCCTGGATGTCCCCATCATCGCCGACGGGGGGATTAAGTACACCGGGGATGTGGCCAAGGCCCTGGCCGCCGGGGCCCATGCGGTGATGCTGGGGAGTATGCTCGCGGGGACGGACGAGGCCCCGGGGGAGGAGGTCTTAAGGGAGGGGCGGCGGTACAAGCTTTACCGGGGGATGGGATCCTTAGGGGCCATGCGCCAGGGCTCCGCGGACCGGTACTTCCAGGACCCGGGTTCGGGCCCCGAGGCCGAGGCCAAGAAGCTGGTTCCCGAGGGGATTGAGGGAATGGTCCCCTACAAGGGCCCGGTGGCGGACGTCCTTTACCAGATCGTAGGGGGCTTGAGGAGCGCCATGGGGTACGTGGGGGCCCCGGATATTGAGACCTTCCGCCGGAAGGCCCGGTTCGTGCGCATGACCATGGCGGGGCTCATTGAGAGCCACCCCCACGACGTCCTGATCACCAAGGAAGCCCCCAACTACTCCCGCTGAAAGAGCCTTTCAAAGGCCTCCTGCCCCCCGGACTTCCGCTTGAGCCGGTACCGGCCTTTGACCTCCTCTATTTCTCCTGCGGCCAAAAGGGTCTTTAGGGTGGCCTCGAGTTCCGCCTTGGAAAAGGCCTCCCCCTCCTCGTCCAAATAGGCCTGGATCTCCCGGAACCCCGGGTCCCTTAGCGCCTCTATCGCCTTCCTCACCCAGGCCTTGCGGTCCATACCCCTAGTCTAGGCCACGGTGGAGGGGGCCAGGCTGGGGCAGGATAGCCTTAGGCATGGACCCCTACCGGGAGTACCAGGACTACGTGATGGCCTCGAGGCTCCTTTTGGCCCTGGGCCGTACCCGGGAGATCCTCACCCTCCCCCAGTACGCCAGGCTCCGCCTAAAGCGAATAGAGCTCGCCCGCCGGGTGGCCCGGGAGGGGGGGTGGCGGGAGCTGGAAAGCCTGGACGAGCGGCTCCGCTATGGCTTCTGGTCCAACCCCTTACGGCTTAAGGAGGCCCTCAAGGGCCTGATGGACGCCCCCTACCTGGCCTCCCCCTTGGCCTTTGAGGAGCTCCTCTTCCCCGAGGAAAGGGCCAGGCTCCACTACCCCGGCCAGGCTGGGGCCTATTATTTGGGCTGGCTCCGCCTCCCCCACCTCCTCATGGACCCCCTGGCCTTTGAGGAGGCCTTAAGGGAACAAGAGAGGCGGGGGGAGGAACTGCCCTTGTTCCTCAACGTTTTCCACCGGGTTTGACCGCCCCTTTAGGGGCTTTTTCCCCAAGGCCGGGTTCCGGGGCTAGAGGTGGTAAAGAACCGCCCTCCCCTCCTTGACCTCCACCCGGACCTCCCCCAGGGCCCGGTTTTCCAGGGCCAGGGTGGTGGCCTCGAGACGGGTAGGGGGGAGGTTCCACCGGGCCCCTTCCAGGCTTAGACGGGCCTTTGGGTAGGGGATGAGGCTAAAGGAGGTCCCTGGGGCCAGGGGGAAGGCGTGCCGGCCGGGGAGGAGGGGGTAGGCCCAGGCCAGGCCGTCCGTGAGGGCCACCCGCACCCCCCTTTCCGCGGCCCAGAAGGCCAGGTTCAGATGGGCCAGGGTATGGTCCAGCCGCCCCCCAATCCCCCCAAGAAGCAGAACCTCGGCTGGATTCAGGGCCAAGGCCTTGCGCAGAAGGGCCTCCCCGTCCGTGAGGTCCTTGTCCTGGGGCAGGACCTCCTTGGGGGCGGGAAGGCGCTCTAGGAGCCAAGGGGGGCTTGAGTCCAAATCCCCCAGCCAGACCTCGGGCTCCACCCCTAAGGCCAGGGCGTGCCGGGCCCCGGAGTCCGCGGCCAGGAAGCGGAAGCCCTCTAGCCTAGCCTTAAGCCCCTCCGTGACCAGGAGGGGCCCGCCCAGGAGGAGGGCCAGGCGCACCATGCCCCTATTCTTCCAGGGGGTAGGCCTGGGCCAGGTCTAGTTCCAGCCCTACCCGTTCCCCTTCCTTGGGCCCCTGGGGGGCCTCGAGGTAGAGCCTTACCCCCCGGTACCGGAGCCAAAACCCCACCCGGGGGCCAAAGAAGAGCCTTTCCTCCACCCAGGCCTCCTCCCCCTCCCCCAGGCGGAGGGCCCTTGGGGGAAGGAGGTGGGGCCTTTTGGGGAGGCCTAGAGCCTGGCTTTCCTCGGGGGAGAGGAGGTTTTTGTGCCCCAAAAACCGGGCGGTCCAGAGGTCCCGGGGCCGGGCGAAGACCTCCTCAGGAAGGCCCTCCTGCACGAGCCGACCTGCCCTTAGGATGGCCACCCTTTGGGCCAGGAGGAAGGCCTCCCCTTGGTCGTGGGTGACCAGGAGGGCGGTGAGGCCCTCCTCCCTTAGGGTGCGGCGGAGGAAAAAGAGGAGTTCCTCCCTTAGCCTCAGGTCCAAAGCCCCCAGGGGTTCGTCCAGGAGGAGGAGCCTAGGCCTTGGGGCCAGGGCCCGGGCCAGGGCCACCCGTTGCCTTTCCCCGCCCGAGAGGGCCTCTGGGCGCTTATGGGCGTGGGGGGTAAGCTCCATCCTTTCTAAAAGCTCCTCCACCCGCTCCCGGATCCTTCCCTTAGGCCAGCCCACCTCCTTAAGGCCAAAGGCGATGTTTTCCCAGGCGGAAAGATGGGGGAAAAGGGCGTAGTCCTGGAAGAGAAACCCTATCCGACGCCTTTCTGGGGGCCAGGCGGTGACCTCCTCCCCCTCCAGCCGGACATACCCCGCCTCGGGCCTAAGGAGACCGGCGATGAGGCGGAGGAGGGTGGTCTTCCCGCTCCCCGAGGGGCCCAGAAGGGCCAGGACCTCCCCCTGGGCCACCCGGAGGGCTACCTCCAGGCTGAACCCTGGGAGGGTTTTCTTTAGGGAAAGCTCCAGCACCCTCCCAGGGTACAAAAAGGGGGCCTCGAGGCCTAAGCCCTCGAGGCCCCCTTAGCCCCTTACTTCAGGCCGAGCTTCTTCCGCTCCTCCAGGACCTTTTGCGGGGTAAGTTTCTCGCCCCTTAGGGCCTTCACCTCGGCGGCGGTGAAGGGCTTGAACCCGCCCTGGACCTTCTTGTCGTTCCCCCAGGCGGTGGAGATGTAGTTGAGGACCGCGGCGATCTCCTCGTCCTTGAGGCCGTTGTAGGCGGGCATGCCGTTGTTGTACTTCATGCCCTTGACCTCGATCTGCCCCTGGAGGCCCCAGAGGAGGACCCTGATCAGGTACTCCCGCCCCCCTTTAAGGTTTAGGATCTCGGAGATGTGCCCCGCAAGCGGGGGGAAGGCCCCAGGGAGGCCCTGCCCATTGGCCTGGTGGCACCCCGCGCACTGCTGGTAAACCTTAGCCCCATCCGCCTGGGCCAGGGCCAGGCTTCCCATCGCTAACCCTGCCAGAAGCACCAGGAGGTTTCGCTTCATCTTCGCCCTCCAGTACCCCAGGCTAGTATCCCCCCTTTGGGTTGTCAACCCTTTGAGGCATTTAGTTGTCCTTAAACTTGGACAACTCCAGATAGGGGTGTGGGGTGTAGCAATAGTGCACTGATTCACAAAACACCCCTTGACACACGGTTTTTACCGGTGTAAGGTACAAATGTCCTATGGCCCTCCCGGCCCTGGTCCAAGCCTACCGGTACGGGGTAGCCCTAGCCCTTCTCCTGGGGGCGGTCCTGGCCCAGGGGGGACCGGATTTTGGCCGCTGGTACCCCTATTCCGAGGCCCAGGCCCTGGCCCAGGCCCACGGCCGGGTCCTGATGCTCTATTTCCATAGCCCCCACTGCCCCTACTGCCAGCAGATGAACACCTTTGTCCTCTCCGACCCTGGGGTCTCGGCCCTTTTGGAAAGGGCCTTTGTGGTGGCCTCCATCGGCACGGAGACCCCCGAGGGCCAGACCCTGGCCCGGCGGTACCGGGTGCCTGGGACCCCTACCTTTGTCTTCCTCGTCCCCCGGGGGGGGACGTGGGAGGAGGTGGGCCGGCTTTTTGGCAGCCGGCCCCGGGCGCAGTTTTTAGAGGAACTGCGCCAGATCTGCGCCAAAGGAGGTGCGTGTGGATGGATAGGAGGAGGTTTTTAAAGGCGACAGGCGCGGCCCTTTCCGCCCTGGCCCTGGCGGGCCTACCCGCAAGGGCCCAGGGGCTAGAGGGGGAGGACCTGGCCAACCTGGAAAAGGCCCTACAGGAGGCCCTGGGCAAGGGGTTTAAGGACCTCACCCCCTCGAACCTGGTCAAACTCACCATGCCCGCTATTGCGGAAAGCGGGGCCAATGTGCCTGCGGAGGTGGAGGTGAACCTCCCCCCGGGCCAGGTGAGGGCCATCCACCTCTTCGCGGACAAAAACCCCACGCCTAGGCTTGTCTCCCTTATGCCCATGAAGGGCCTACCCTACTACGCCACCCGGGTCCGGCTGGCCGAGACCACTGCGGTCCGGGCCGTGGTGGAAACCGCGGACGGCAAGCTTCTTTTGGCCTCGGCCAGCACCCGGGTGACCGTGGGGGGCTGCGGTTAAGGAGGTGAGGGAGGATGCCTATTCGGACGATTGTGCGCTTAACCCCGGCCAAGCCTAAGGCGGGGGAGGAGGTCAAGGTCCAGGCCGTGGCCCAGCACCCCAACGAGCCCGGCACCCGCCGGGACGAGAAGGGGAACCTCATCCCTGCCAACTACATCAATCTGGTGGAGGTCTACTTCGAGGGGGAGAAGGTGGCCGAGGCCCGGCCCGGCCCCTCCACCAGCGCCAACCCCCTCTACGCCTTTAAGTTCAAGGCCGAGCGGCCTGGGACCTTTACCGTAAAGCTCAAGGATACCAGCGGGGAGACTGGGGAAGGCCAGGCCAAGCTGGAGCTGGCCTAAAGGGGGGCGCCCGGGGTTTTCCGGGCGCCTTTATGGAGGTGGAGTATGCGGCCAAAGTGGTGGTTGGCACCTCTTTTTATCCTGGCCCTGGCCCAGGGGGCCGATCCCCGGGAGGAGGCCAAGCGGCAGAAACAGCTTCTCCTGGAGACCGCAGGCGTCCTGCCCACGGAGCTCATCGTAGAGCAGGGTAGGGAGCTTTTTTACCGCAAAGGCCCTAGCGGCAAGACCATGGAAGCCTGCGATTTCGGCCTGGGCCCTGGGGTTTTGGAAGGGGCAGCAGCCCGGCTGCCCCGGTACTTCCTGGACACAGGCCGGGTGGAGGACCTGGACCTGCGTATCCTCACCTGCCTCACCCGGGTCCAGGGGTTCAAACCCGAGGCGGTTAAGCGCTCCGAGGTGGTGGCCATCGCCTTTTACGTGGCGAGCCATTCCACGGGCAAGCCCATCCAAGTCCGGCTTCTTTTCCCGGAGGAGCGGGAGCTCTATGCCCTTGGGGAAAAGCTCTTTTACGCCCGGACCGGGGCCAGGGACGTGGGGTGCGCCACCTGCCACGTAAGCTATGTGGGCCGGAGGGCCGGGGTCCTCCCCTATGCCGATGTCCTAGGCCAGGACAAGTCTTGGACCCACTGGCCGGCCTACCGCTACTCCAATGACCAGGCCTGGACCATGCAGGACCGGATCCGGGCCTGCTACGGCAATATCGCCCATCCTGCGCCGGCCCTGTATTCCACCCCGATTCTGGCGCTGGAGCTCTTCATCGCCTACCGCAACAACGGGGCCTTGGTGGAGGAATGGCCGGCCTTTGTCCGGTAAGGAGGAGGTATGCGCAAGGGGATTTGGCTTTTGTTCCTGGCCTCGGCCCTGGTCCTGGCCCAGGCCTACCTCACCCCTAAGGAGTTGGAACGGCTTAAGGATGCGGGGGGGGCCTACCATAAGGTCTTTGCCGAGCAGCGCCCCGACCAGGCCCTCTGCGCCCTATACCGCAACCGCTTGCCCGCGGAGATCCTGCCCAGGTTCATAGAGGAGCAGCGCGCCCTCATCCAGTACCCCAAAGACGGGAGGCTCATGGGGGACTGGCGCAAGGGGGGTGCGATTTTCAATAACCTCCAGAGGGCCAACTGCTTCTCCTGCCATTACGGTTCCCCGATCCACCTGGGTGGGGATGTGGGGCCAAGCCTGGAGAAGTACGGGCTTAACCGGGGCCAGTCCGAGGCCATCCAGCGCTACACCTACGAGGTCATCTACAACGCCTGGGCCTACTTCCCCTGTACGGTGATGTACCGCTTTGGGGTCCAGGGGCTTTTGACCCCGGAGGAGATCGCCGACGTGGTGGCCTACCTCCTGGACCCCGAAAGCGAGTTCAACACCAAACCCGCGGTGGGGTCGCAATGAACCGTAGAGAGGTCCTGGGATGGCTGGCCGCCATGGGGGTGGTGGGGCCTAAGGCCTTTGCTCAATTCCTGGAGAGGCCCGAGGCCATCTACGACCTCCCCCCTTACGGGGACCTCACCCTCCTTTACCTTTCCGACCTTCACGCCCAGCTCAGGCCCCATTACTACATGGAGCCCCCGAACCTCATCCCCCCTAAGCCCCTTATGGGCCGGCCGGGGTACCTCACGGGGGAGGCCATCCTCCGCTACTACGGGCTAAAGCCTGGGAGCCTCGAGGCCTACCTGGCCTCCTTTGTGGACTTCGAGGCCCTGGCGGAGCGGTTTGGCCCCTTGGGGGGCGGGGCCCAGATCGCCGCCCTTATCCGCGCCCAAAAGGATAGGGCCAAGAAGGCCCTGGTCCTGGATGGCGGGGATACCTGGACCAACTCGGGGATCAGCCTCCTCACCCGGGGGGAGGCCGTGGTGGAGTGGATGAACCGGGTGGGGTTTGACCATATGGTCTCCCACTGGGAGTGGACCCTGGGCCGGGAGCGGGTGGAGGAGCTTCTAGGGAGGCTTAAAGCCCAGTTCCTGAGCTTTAACATCCGGGACGAGCTCTTCGGCGACCCCCTTTTCCCGGAATACGCCATTCACCAGGCCGGTGGTTACACCGTGGCCATCCTCGGTTCCTCCTACCCCTACACCCGGGTGGCCCACCCCGAGGCCTTCACCGAGGGGCTATCCTTCGGGGTGCGGGAGAAGGAGCTGGCCCAGCTGGTGGAGAGGCTCCGGGGGGAGGGGGTGGACGCCATTATTCTCCTTTCCCATAACGGCCTCCCCCTGGACACCGCCTTGGCCCAGCGTGTCCCTGGGATTGACCTCATCCTCACGGGGCACACCCACGACCTCACCTTTACCCCCTTAAGGGTGGGCCGGACCTATATCGTGGCCGGGAGCACCGCGGGGAAGGCCCTGGTCCGGGTGGACCTCAGGCTCAAACGGGGCGGGATCGCCTCCTTGCGCCTAAGGGTCCTCCCGGTGGCCAGCCGGGTTCTCCCGGAAGATCCTGAGGTCAAGGCCTTCTTGGATGAGGCCTTCCGGCCCCATGAGGCCTACCTCTCCGAGCCCTTGGCCCTTTCCGAGACCCTCCTCTACAAGCGGGACACCCTCTACTCCACCTTTGACGAGCTGGCGGGGCGGGCCATGGAGGCCTACTACGGGGTGGAGGTAGCCTTTAGCCCCGGGACCCGCTGGGGCACCACGGTCCTGCCCGGGCAGGCCATCACCCGGGACCACCTTTTGGCCTTCACCGGCTTTACCTACCCTGAGGTCTACGTCTTCCGGCTTAAGGGGGGTCAGATCAAGGCTCTTCTGGAAGACGTGGCCGCGAATGTGCTTAGCCCCGACCCCTTCTACCAGCAAGGGGGGGATCTGACCCGGACCTATGGCCTCACCTACACCCTAGACCCCGACGCCCCCCTGGGCCAGCGCATCCAGGACCTTAAGGTCCGGGGCCAGCCTCTAGATCCCGGGCGGGCCTACCTCTGCGCCGCTTATGGGGGGAGGCTCCAGCGCCTGGGCACCCCGGTGGAAGGGGTGGAGCCTAAGCCCATCTACGAGGTCATGGAGGCCTACCTCCGGGGTCTGGGCCGGGTGGAGCTTCCCCCCAGGCCCAACGTCCGGGTGGTGGGCCGGAACTACCGGATACCCGAGGTGAGAGGATGAGAAGAGTAGGGTGGATTGTAGGGCTTTTGGTCTTGGGCCTCGGTTTTTCCCAGGTGAGCCCCTTTAAGGCCCGCCTCGAGGCCGCCCTTCACTCTGGGGGCGAGGCGTTTGCCCGGGTGATGCAGGGCCAGGACAAGGCCCAGGCCCTCTGTTCCCAGTACCGGGACAAGCTCCCCCCGGAGCTCATTCCCGGTTTCCTGGCGGAGCAGAAGGCCCTTATCCGGTACCCCAAGGACGGGCGGCTCCTGGGGGACTGGCGGAACGGGGAGAGGGTCTTCACCGACCCCAGGCGGGGGAACTGCTACGCCTGCCACGCCGGGGACCCCCGGGAGGTGGCCTACGGGACCATGGGGCCGAGCCTCACGGGGTACGGGGCCCGGGGGACCTCGGAGGCCGTGGTCCGGTACACCTACGAGAAGATCTACAACGCCTGGGCCTTTGTCCCCTGCTCCCTCATGTACCGGGGTGGGGTGCATGGCCTCTTCACCCCCGAGGAGACCGCGGACCTGGTGGCCTACCTTTTGGACCCGGAATCCCCCATTAACCGGAGGTGAGGCGTGAAGCGGAGGATCCTTTTCTTTGGCCTGCTCTTGGGAGGGCTTGGGCTATGGGCCTGGACCCAGGGGGATAAGCCCTTGGACCCCTACGAGGAGGCCATGCGCCAGCGGCAGATGTACCTGGAGACCTTTGGGGTTCTCCCCGGGGAGCTTTACGTGGAGGAGGGGAAGGAGCTCTTCTACCGCAAGGGGCCGAGCGGTAAAACCCTCGAGGCCTGCGATTTCGGCAAGGGCCCTGGGGTCCTGGAAGGGGTCTACGCCATCCTTCCCAGGTACTTCCCCGACACCCGCCGCGTGGAGGACCTCGAGACCCGGGTCTACACCTGCATGCAGCGGGTCCAGGGGTTTAAGCCAGAGGAGATTAAGCGGGAGGAGGTCCAGGCCATTACCACCTATATCGCCTCCTTCTCCTCCAAGGCTAAGCTTCAGGTGGTCCCCAAGCACCCCCAGGAGCTCGCCGTGTACAACCTCGGCCGGGAGCTCTGGTACCAGAGGGCCGGGGCCCGGGACATGAGCTGCGCCGTCTGCCACGAGCAGTACGCGGGCCAGAGGGTAAGGCTTTCCCCGGTGCGGAGCCCAGCCCAGGGCCTGGGGAACGAGTGGCCGGCCTACCGCTTCGAGGCGGACAAGCTTTACACCATGCAGGACCGGATCCACTTCTGCTACGAGTCCATCGCCATTCCTCCCCCCGGGTTCTACTCCGAGCCCTACATTGCCCTGACCCTTTACATGCTGGCCGAGGCCACCAAGGCGGGGCATGCCTTTGAGGAGCTCCCCTTCTTCACGAGGTAGGCCATGCGCCGCCGGGACCTCCTCCTAGCCCTTCCCCTCTTTCCCCTGGCCCGGGCCCAGGCCGGGGAGGAATGGGTCCAGGCCTTTGGCCGCTTCCTCCAGAGGGTGCCCCCGGCCAGCTACCTGGTCTACCCCACGGAGGCCAAGGACCTCCTCCTCTTTGAGCCCTTCATCCTGGACGTCCGCACCCGGGAGGAACGGGCTAAGGGGTATATCCCGGGCTCGGTGCACATCTACGCAGGGGAGGTGCCGGACCGGCTGGGGGAGCTTCCCAGGGACAAGGAGACCCTTATTCTGGTCTACTGCAACAGCGGAAGCGTCTCGGCAGTGGTGGCGGCTTTTCTCCAGGCTTTAGGCTACAAAAACGCCAAAAACATCGCCCACGGCTTTAAAGGTTGGTTGGATGCAGGCTTAGAGGTGGAGGTGCCATGAAAAAGCTGGTAGCGGTCTTGACCCTTTTGGGATTGGCAACGGCTCAATCCCTGGTGGTGGGGGTCCAGGGGAGCCTCGAGGAGGTGGAGGCCAGGACCCTGGAGGCCCTTAAGGCCTCTGGGCTTGAACCCCTTAGGGTCCTAAACCTGGGGGAACAAGTCCGGCAGGTCACCGGCCCCGGCTTCCCCGAGTACCGGCTGGTCCTCCTGGCCCCGGAGGAGGGGAGCCGGGAGGCCGTGGGCAAAAACCCCATGGCGGCCATCGTCCTGCCCCCCACGGTCTTCATCACCGGGGAAGGGAACCGGTACACCGTGGGCACCCTGGACGGCCGGCTCCTCTTCCGGATGCTTGGGGTGTATGGCGGGGCGGTGGAGCGCCTCACCTTGAGGCTGGAAGGGGCCCTCTGGCGGCTTGGCCTGGTCCGGCGCCTCCCCCCGGCGGCCATGCCCGACCCCGCCTCCGGGATGATGCCCGCCCTCCTCTACCGGGTCCCGGGGGCCTCGGTGGAGGAGGTGGTCCTCATGGTAGAGTCGGAGCTCACCTCGAGGGGGCTTAACCTCCTGCCCAACCTCCAGGTGGGTCCCGTGACCGTGATCCTCCCCTGCAAGAGCGAGTGGGCCCGTATAATGTTTACCACCCAGCCCGCGGGCGGGTTTGCCGCGCCCTGCCGCTTCTTCGCCATGGGGATGGGGCCGGATACCCTGGTGGGGGCGATTGAGCCCATGCTCATGACCATCATGCCCGGGGTCATGGGTTCCCCGGCGGTGGCCATGCTCCAGGAGGCCCGCCAGGTCATGACCGAGATCCTGGAAGCCGTGGGCGGCCAGCCCTACCGCCCTGGCCAGTAAGGAGGGAAGGATGAAGGTGAACCGCAGGCAGCTCATCAAAACAGGGGCGGCCCTGGCCGCGGCCGGGGCCTTGGGCGGCCAGGGGATGGCCCAGGAGTTCTACGCCCAGCCCCCCACGCTTCTTCCCCGCACCCGGAAGCCCCGGGTGGTGGTGGTGGGCGGGGGCTGGGGTGGGGTTACCGTGGCCCGGAAGGTGGCCCAGTCTGGGGTGAACGCCGAGGTCGTCCTCATTGAACAGAGGCCCATCTTCATGTCCTGCCCCATGTCCAACCTCTTCCTGGCAGGGGTTAAGCCCCTGGAGTGGCTGGTCTTTGACTACACCAATGTGGTCAAGGACGGGGTGATCTTCGTCCAGGAGAGGGTTTTGGACATCAACCGGGACCGGCGCCTAGTCCGGACCACGGGCGGGTACATCGGGTACGACCTCCTGGTGGTGGCCCCGGGGATCGACTACATGTACGAGGCCATCCCCGGTTACGCCGAGGTCAAGCACCTCATGCCCGTGGGGTTCAAGCCCTTTGAGCACATCGCCCTCCGCCGCCTCCTGGACCAGTTTGACGAGACGGGCGGGGAGCTTGTCATGTACATCCCCAACCCCCCCTACCGCTGCCCCCCGGGGCCCTACGAGCGGGCGGCCATGCTGGCCTGGCGGCTTAAGACCAAGGGGGTGAAGGGCAAACTCATCGTCCTAGACGCTAACCCCCAGCCTGTTTCCAAAGCCCCAGGGTTCCTGGCCGCCTACAACGAGCTTTACAAGGACTACCTGGAGTACGTCCCCAACACCCGGATTACCGGCCTGGATTACGAGAAGAAGGTGGTCCAGACCGAGCTTGGGGATGTGCCCTTTACCTTGGCCAACATCATCCCCCCCATGAAGGCCGGGGAGATCGTGCGCACCGCCGGGCTTGGGGAACGCTGGGCCAATGTGCGCATCCCCTACTTCCTCTCTGAGAAGGACGACCGGGTCTATCTGGTGGGGGATATCACCGGGAATACCCCCTTCCCCAAGAGCGGGATGGTGGCCTACGTCTCCGGGACCATCGTGGCCCGGCAGATTGTGGAAAGGCTAAAGGGCAAGTCCCTGGCCGAGATCCCCCCGGAGCTTCCCAACAACATCTGCTACTCCTTTGTGGACAAGGAGGAGGCCATCTGGGTGGCGGCCAACTACTCCTGGGACGAGGCAGCCAAGCAGATCCGGGCCCAAAGCTCCGTGGACAACCAGCGCTCCCAGGCTAACGGCACCGCGGCCTATGGTTGGGCCACGGGGCTTTGGAACGATATGTTTGGCCCAAGCTAGGCCCTTAGGCCCCGCCCCCAAAAGGGGGCGGGGTTTTTCTGCACCGGTAAAATACCTCTGGAGGGTATATGGACCGCAGGAGGTTTTTCCGGCTCCTAGGCCTGGGCGGGGCCCTAAGCCTCTTCAAGGCCAGGGCCCAGGGGACCCCTTGGGGTGAAGAGACCTTTGCGCCCATGCGCACTCTGGGGGCTCCCCTTCAGGAATACGGGGAACGGAGCCCCTTTGAAAGCGAGGTGGTGCGGTACATCTCCCCTAACCTCCGCACCCGGCACTCGGGGGCGGATTTCGCCCCCCTGGAAAAGCTGGACGGGGTCATCACTCCGAATGGCCTCTTCTTTGAAAGGCACCACAGCGGGGTCCCCCAGGTGGACCCCAAGGCCTACCGCCTGGTCATCCACGGGATGGTGGAGCGCCCCCTGGTCTTTACCCTAGAAGACCTCAAGCGCTTCCCCTCCGTGACCCGGACCTACTTCATTGAGTGCGCCGGAAACGGCCAAAACGGGTACCGCAACCCCCCAGATCCCCAGCTCACCGCCACCCGGAGCCGGGGCCTGGTGGGGAACGCCAGCTGGACCGGGGTCCCCTTGCGGATTCTCCTGGAAGAGGCCGGGGTCAAGCCCGGGGCCAGGTGGCTTATCCCCGAGGGGATGGACGCCGCGGCCTACACCCGGAGCCTGCCCCTGGAAAAGGCCATGGAGGACGTCCTGGTGGCCTACGCCCAGAACGGGGAGGCCCTAAGGCCCGAGCAGGGCTACCCCGTGCGCCTGGTGGTCCCGGGCTGGGAGGGGAGTATCCAGGTCAAGTGGCTCCGGCGCATCCTGGTCACGGACCTCCCGGCCATGGCCAAGGACGAGACCAGCGAGTACACGGATGTCATGGCGGACGGCCGGGTCCTGGCCTTCACCTGGGTCATGGAGCCCCAGAGCATCATCACCTACCCCTCGGGGCTCCAGCGGATTGGGCCCGGTTTCCACGAGATAAGGGGCCTGGCCTGGAGCGGGTTTGGCCGGATCCGGCGGGTGGAGATTTCCTTTGACGAGGGGAGGACCTGGCGGCAGGCAAGCCTCGAGCCCCCGGTGGAGCCCTACGCCTTTGTACGGTTTAAGCTCCCCTGGTACTGGGACGGCCAGGAGGTGGTCCTTTGGAGCCGGGCTTGGGATGAAAAGGGAAATACTCAGCCCACCCGGGAAGAGTTCTTCCGCCGCTGGGGCCGGAACAACCGCTACCATTACAACGCCATCCAGGCCTGGCGTGTCCTTCCGGATGGCCGGGTGGTGAACGGGGACCGGCCCTTGGCCCAGGCCACGCCTTCCCCGGCCTTGGCCGGGTGCGATGGGGAGGTGCTGGATGTTTAGGCTTTGGCCCTTGGTGCTCATCTTAGGCCTCCTTTCCCTCGCCCTGGCCAGCCGGTACGGCCTGGGTGTTCCCTTGCGGGAGGAGGAGGTCCAGGCCTACGACCTAAGGCCCGTGGTCCTGCCCGATGGCCGGGGGCTTCCCCCGGGGCAGGGCACGGTGGAGGAGGGTGGGCGGATCTATGCTGAAAAATGCGCCTCCTGCCACGGGGCCTCGGGGGAGGGCTACCCCTTTAACCGTCTGGTCTCGGAACCCTTCCCCATTACCCCAGACACCGAACCCGTGGAGTACGCCATTGGGAACTACTGGCCCTACGCCACCACCCTTTTTGACTACATCCGCCGGGCCATGCCCTTTGGGGCCCCGGGGACGCTTACCGCGGACGAGGTCTACGCCCTGGTGGCCTGGCTCCTCTATCAAAACGGGATCATCGAGGCCGATGAGGTGATGAACGCCGAGACCCTGCCCAGGGTGAGGATGCCCGCCCGGGAGCTTTTGGACCTGGACCCGGAGACTAAGCGCCGCTTCCCCTGGCTCACCCTGCCGTAAAGTGAAGCCATGACCCTTTCTTTAGGCGCCGCCTTTCTGGCTGGGGTGCTTTCCTTTCTCTCCCCTTGCGTCCTCCCCCTGGTCCCCACCTACCTTTTCTACCTCGGGGGGGAGCGCGGCAGGCCCATTGTTAACGCTCTCTTCTTCGTCCTGGGGTTTGGGAGCGTCTTTTTCCTTCTGGGCCTGCCTTTTACCCTGCTTGGGGGGCTTCTCTTTGAGTACCGACCCCTCCTGGCCCGGATTGGAGGGGTGTTCCTCGTTCTCTTTGGGCTTTACATGCTGGGCCTAAGGCCCAGGTGGGGCGTGAACCTTCGTTTCCAGGGGGAGGCCAACCGGCCTTGGGGGGCCTTCCTCCTTGGGGCCACCCTGGCCCTGGCCTGGACCCCCTGCATCGGGCCCATCCTGGGGGGGATCCTCACCCTCACCGCGGTGGGGGGTGGGGTAGGACTCCTTTTAGCCTATATCCTGGGTCTTGCCCTGCCCTTCCTCCTGGTGGCCTTCTTTGCCGATGCCCTTAGGGAGCGCCTGAGGCGGGCCGGGCGGTTTTCCCATGCGGTGGAGGTCCTGGCCGGGGTGGTCCTGGTCTTGGTGGGGGTTCTCCTCCTTACGGGGAGTTTTACCCAGCTTAACGCCTTCTTCCTCCGGATTACCCCGGAGTGGCTCCAGCGCTACCTTTAGGGGCGTATGTCCCAGGGGTCCTTCCCTAGACTATGGGCATGCTCCTTCGCCTCGAGGCCCTCTCCAAGCGCTTTGGCCGGGACTGGGTCATACAGGACCTCTCCTTTGAGCTTATGCAGGGGGAGGTGGTGGCCCTCATGGGGCCGAATGGCTCAGGGAAGACCACCCTCCTCCGCCTCATGGCCGGCCTCCTCAAGCCCACACGGGGTCGGGTGGAGCGGAAGGGCCTGGCCCTCCTCCTCCCCAACCCCCCGGCCTTTCACCGCCGCCTCACCGCCCGGGAGCACCTCCTCTACGACCAGGCCTTTTACGGGCGGGGCGGGGCCTTTTGGCCCCTTTTGGAGCGTTTCCGCCTCCCCCCGGACCTCCCCCTCATGGCCTACTCCAGCGGGATGAAAAAACGCCTGGCCCTGGCCCGGTTTCTCCTCCTGGCCCCGGAGATCTGGCTTTTGGACGAGCCCGAGACCGCCTTGGATGAGGAAGCCCGGGGCCTCCTTTTGGAGGTCCTAAGGGAAGCCCGGGGGAAGGCTGGGGTGGTCCTGGCCACCCATGATCCCCGTCTGGCCCAGGAGGCCGCGGACCGGGTCCTCCTCCTGGGGGTGGGATGAGGCGGGCCCTGTTTCTGGCCCTAAGGGACCTCCGCCTCGAGGTCCGGGACCGCTCGGGGGTTCTTGCCCTCCTCACCTTCCTCCTGGTGACGGTCTTCATCATGGCCTTAGCCCTAGGCCCTGAGGAGGCCGACCTCCGCCGGGCCGCCCCCGGGGTCCTTTGGGTGGTCCTGGCCTTTCTGGCCACCCTCCTTGCGGGCCGGGCCTTTGCCCTGGAGGTGGAGGAGGGGACCCTGGACGACCTCCTCCTTACCCCGGGGGGGAGGGAATGGGTCTACCTAGGGAAACTCCTTTTTCAACTTGCCCTTCTCCTCCCCTTGGGGCTTCTCGCCCTCCTCCTCCTGGCCGGGCTCTTTTACCTCCCCCTGGAGCGGGCGGGCGGGGTCTTTCTCACCCTGGCCCTGGGCCTCACCGGGTACACCGGCGTGGCCACCTTTTACGCGGGGCTTCTCGCCCGCTTGAGGGGGCGGGAGGTCCTCCTCCCCCTTCTCCTTTTCTCCTTGGTGGTCCCCGTGGTCCTGGCCGCGGTCCGGGCCACCCAGGGGCTTCTGGAGGGTCTGCCCTTGGAGGAGGTGGGGGTCTGGTGGCAGCTTCTCCTGGTCTTTGACCTGGTCTACCTTACGGCCAGCGCCCTCCTTTTCCCCTTGGTCATGGAGGGGTAGGTCACGGTGAGGGGAGGGGTTTGGGGCAAAATGAAAAGGGGGTATAGGGCATGAGGAAGGAGAGCCAAGCGCAAAAGGGGCCGGACCGGGTCTTCTGGGGGTTTTTCCTCCTGGGCCTAGCCCTTCTGCCCGTAGGGCTATACCTGGCCCTTTCGGCCCCGCCGGATCTGAACCAGGGGTACCTGGTCCGGATCATGTACCTGCACGTGCCCACGGCCTGGATGGGGTACCTGGCCTTTTTTGTGGCCTTTCTTTACGCCATCCTTTACCTTATCCGCCAGGACCCCAGGTACGACCGGATAAGCCTAGCCAGCGCCGAGATCGGGGTGGTCTTCCTGGGCCTGGCCCTGGTCACGGGGATGCTCTGGGCCCGGCCCACCTGGGGGGTGTACTGGACCTGGGAGCCTAGGCTCACCACCACGGCTATCCTCTTTGCCGTCTACGTGGGGTATTTCCTCCTCCGGGGGGCGATAGAAGACCCCGAGCTTCGCCGTAAGGCCGCGGCGGCGGTGGCCATTTTAGGCTTCATCAACGTCCCCATCAGCTATATGTCCGTGAAGTGGTGGCGGAGTCTCCATCAGACCCAGTCCATAGACCTGACCACAGGCCGGATCCAGATGGACCCGGCCATGCTCCAGGCCTTGCTCTTTAACCTCTTGGTCTTCACCGTGCTTTACCTGGCCTTTGTGCGCTTCCGGGCCTATGTTGTGGGCCTCGAGGAGGCGAAGGAGGAGGGCTTAAGCCTCGAGGAGGGCAAAGCATGAGTGAGGTCTTCGTCCTCTGGGTCTACCTTCTCACCTACCTGACCCTTGGGGGATACATCTTCTACCTCTTCTGGCGGCATTGGAGGGCGCGGTGAGGCTAAAGTACATCCTGGGGCTAGCCGTCATCCTAGGGGCTTTGGGGTACATGCTCTTTGGGGGCCTGGGCCGGAACCTGGTCTACTTCCTCACCCCCACGGAGTACTTCCAGGACCAGGCCCGCTACCAGAACCGCCCCGTCCGCCTGGGGGGTCTGGTCAAGGCGGGCACGGTCCAGTACGACAAGGACCGGCTGGAGCTCCGCTTTATCCTTACGGATGGGGTCCAGGAGGTCCCGGTCCTCCACCGCGGCACCCCCCCTGGGATGTTCAAGGAGGGGCAGGGGGTGGTGGTGGAGGGCCGGTTCCAGGATGGGGTCTTCCAGGGGCGGGAGCTCCTTGTGAAGCACTCTGAGGCCTACCAGGCCCCCAAGGAGGGCTGGACCCCGGAGGAGGTGCGCAAGCTCATCCAGGAGGCCAAATGACCCCTGCGCTTCTGGGCAACCTTGGGGTGAACCTGGCCCTGGCCTTTAGCCTCCTCGGGGGGGTGCTGGCCCTTTTGGCCTACCTCCAGGGGGATGCCCGGTTTTTAAAAGGGGCTAGGCGCCTGGCCCCTCTAGCCTTCCTCTCTGCGGCGTTGGCCTTTTCCGCCCTGGAGTGGGGGCTTCTTACCCACGACTTTTCCTTGGCCTATGTGGCCAACCACCATACCTCCCAGGACCCCCTCTGGGTCACCCTGGTCACCCCTTGGGCCGCCTTGGAAGGGAGCCTCCTCCTTTGGGGCCTCCTCCAGACCCTGTATACGGTTCTGGCCCTAAGGCGGCCCCTGGACCCCTGGCGGGCCTCGGTGGTCTTGGCCGTCCTCTTTGGGGTCCAGGTCTTCTTCTTTGGGGTAATGGCCACGGTGGCGAGCCCCTTTGAGACCCTGCCCAATCCCCCCCTGGAGGGCCGGGGGCCTAACCCCCTTCTCCAGAACCACTGGATGATGGCCGTCCACCCCGTCCTCATGTACCTGGGGTTTGTGGGGCTTTCCGTCCCCTTTGCCCACGCGGTGGCGGCCATGGTGGTCCGGCGGTACCAGACCTGGGTGGAGGAGACCCGTTGGTGGACCCTCATCGCCTGGGGTTTCCTCACCGCGGGGAAGGCCGCGGGGATGTGGTGGAGCTACGAGGTCCTGGGCTGGGGCGGGTACTGGGCCTGGGACCCCGTGGAGAACGCCTCCTTCCTGCCCTGGCTTCTCTCCACCGCCTTTTTGCACACGGGCCTGGTCCAGAAAACCCGGGGGACGTTTAAGGTCTGGAACCTGGCCTTCATCACCCTGGCCTTCGCCGCTACCTTGTTTGGCACCTTCCTCACCCGAAGCGGGGTCATCATGTCCGTCCACGCCTTTGCCGAGGGGCCGGTGGGGCCGGTCTTCCTGGGGGCGGTCTTGGTGGCCTTGGGTCTGGGCTTGGGGCTTCTTTTCCGGGTGGCCCAGGAGGTCCGGGACTGGGTGGCCTTCAGGCCCTTCTCCCGGGAAGGGGCCCTTTTGCTTGGGGCCTTCCTCATGGTGGGCTGGGCCCTGGTGGTCCTTCTGGGAACGCTTTACCCCCTACTCGTGGAGTTTTTCACCGGGGCCAAGGTGAGCGTGGGGGCCCCCTTTTTCAACGAGGTTTCCATCCCGATTGGGGTGGGGCTTCTCCTCCTCATGGGGGTGGGGCCCCTCTTGCCCTGGCGGCGCCCCAGGCCCGAGGTTTATAGGAATCTTTATATCCTTCTCGGGGCCCTAGCCTTGGGAACCCTTTTGGGCCTCCTCCGGGGGTACACCCCGGGGACGAGCCTGGCCCTAGGGCTTTTCCTCTACAACACCGCGGCCATCCTGATCCTCCTTAGGGAGGAGGTCCGGGCCCGGCGGGCCGCGGGGCTTAGCCTTTGGGGGAATGGGCGGCGGCTAGGGAGTCTTGTGGTGCATTTCGGCGTGGCCCTCATGGCCTTGGCCATCGCCTTCAGCCAGGCCTACCGCCTCGAGGCCGAAAAGACCCTCCGCTTTGGGGAGGCCTGGCGCTTCGCCGGGGTGGAGGTCCGGTTCCAGGGGGTGAGGGCCCTGGACGAGGGGCGGCGGTTTGCCGTGGAGGCTATCCTCCTTACAGACCGGTTTGGGGAGGTCCGGCCCCGGCTTCACTTCTACCCCCAGATGCAGGCCCCCCTCCCGAGCCCCAAGGTGGTCTACACCCTGAAGGACGATTACTACTTTGTCCTCATGGACTTTGACCGGGAGGAGGGGGCCTGGGCCTCGGTCCGGGTCATCCTCACCCCCATGGTCCTCTGGATCTGGGTGGCGGGGGCCCTTATGGTCATGGGGACTCTCTGGATCCTCTGGCCGGTGCGGAGCCCGGCCCCCCTAGGGGAGGCTAAGGGCGCATGAGGTGGGTTTGGGTTTTGGCGCTTCTTCTCTTGGGCGGGGTCTTCTGGTGGGGGATGCAGCGGGACCCCCGGGCCCTCCCTTCCCGCCTGGCCCAGGAGAGGCGGCCCGCCCCGGACTTCACCCTGCCCGTGCTTCCCCCCCACCGGGGGGAATGGGGGGAGACCTTCCGCCTAGGGGATCACCTGGGGCGGAAGCCTATCCTCATTAATTTCTGGGCCAGCTGGTGCTACCCGGCCTGTTACGAGGAGGCCCCCATCCTGGAAGCGGCCTGGCGGCGGTACCGGGACCGGGTCCTCTTTGTGGGGATTAGCACCCAGGACAAGGAAGCCGAAGCGGTGGGTTTCGTGGAGCGGTTCGGCCTCTCCTTCCCCAACCTCTTTGACCCCCGGGGCCGGACGGGGGTGGAATACGGGATGTACGGGGTGCCCGAGACCTTTCTCATAGACGCCCAAGGCCGGGTGGTCCGGCGGCACGCCGGGGCCCTAGACCAGGCGGGCCTGGAGGCCTACCTCAGGGAGGTCCTGCCGTGAGGCTTTTGGCTCTCCTTTTGGCAATTTTGCCCCTCCCGGTCCTAGCCCAGGAGATCCCTCCCGACCTTTCTCCGGAGGTTTTCGCCGTTGCCCGGGAACTCCGTTGCCCCGTCTGCCAAGGGGAGTCGGCGGCGGAGAGCAACTCGGGGGTGGCCCAGGAGATGCGCCGGATTATCGCCGAGATGCTGGAGGAGGGGAGGACCCCAGAGGAGATCAAGGCCTACTTTGTGGACCGGTACGGGGAGTGGATTCTCTATAACCCCCCCAGGCGGGGTCTTACCCTTTGGGCCTGGGTGTTGCCGGGGCTAGTCCTCCTCTTTCTGGGGTATAGGGTCTTTCTCTTCTTCCGGCCTAGGCCCCTGCCCCAGGACCTCGAGGCCGAAATCCGCAAACGCGAGCGTGAACCATGATGGCCACCTTCGTTTTTCTCCTGCTTTTCCTCATAGGGGCCTTTCTAGCCTTAAGGCCCCTCCTTGGGCCTAAGGAGGCCTTCCCCGAACCCCCCAACCGGGCTGAGCTTCTGGCTGAGCTGGAAAGCCTCAAAGAAGAGGTTAAGACCCTGGAAGGGGAAGAAAGGCGCCTGGCCCTGGCCCGGATGGTGGAGCTAGAGCGGCTTCTAGAGGGGTGGCGCCCCCCGAGGCCCCTCAGGCTCCAGCCCCTGGCCCTGGCCCTGGTCCTGGGCCTGGTGGCCCTGGTGGGGGTGGGGCTTTGGCGGTACACCCTTCCCCGTCTTCCGGGGGAGACCCTGACCACCCAGAGGGCCGAGGCCCGGGTGCTAAGGGAACTCAGGGAGAAGGCCCTTAGGAGTGGGGCGGTGGAGGACCTCCTGGCCTGGGGGAGGAAGGCCTGGGAGGTGGAGGCCTTGGACCAGGCGGGGGAGGCCTACCTCGAGGTCCTCAAAAAAGACCCCAGGAACCTCGAGGCCCTCCGCCGGGTGGGGATCCTCCTCTTTTTCTCGGGCCGGCCTGAGGAGGCCTTGGTCTTCCTGCAGCTGGCCACCCACGCCGACCCCAAGGAGCCCGAGGGGTGGCTTTTCCTGGGGAATACCTATTTTCAGCTGGGCAAGCGGGAGGAGGCCATAGGGGCCTGGGAGACCTACCTCGCCGTGGGTGGGGAGGCCCGGGAGAGGGTCCAGGGCCTCATCGCCATGGCCCGGGCCCAGGCGGAGGGCCCCTCTACGGGCCAGGCCCTGTACCAGGCCTACTGCGCCCTTTGCCACGGGGCTGAGGCCCAGGGGGGGACCGGCCCTGGGCTCAAAGGGAACCCCATCCTGGGGGTGCCGGAGGCCTTTCAGGAGGTTGTCCTTAAAGGCCGGGGGGGTATGCCCGCCATCCCCCTTAAGCCGGAGGAGGTGGAGGCCATCCGGGTTTACCTTTTGGGGCTATGAAGCGGCGCGACCTCTTCTTCTACCTGCCCTTGGGCCTGGCCGGGGGATTTTTCGCCTGGCTTGGCTACCGGACCTACACCATCCGCTTCCGGCCCCGGCCGGAGGCGGGGGAGCCGGTTTGGCGGGAGGGGGCCAGGGTTTTTCTGGCCAAGAGAGGGGAGCTAGCCCTTTGGGAGGCCCGGTTTTTCACCTACCCCTTGCCCCAAGGGGAGCTTAAGGCCCTCCTCCTCCGCCTGCCCGGGCCGGCCCCTGGAGGGGTTTCCCTAGGGGAGGAACACTATATCGCTCTGAGCCGGATCTGCACCCACCAGGCCTGCACCCTGAACTACGTGCCCGACCCCGAGGCGGGGTCCATCCTTTACAACTTTCGGTATGACCGGCCTTTCCTGGGCTGCCCCTGCCACTTCGGGGCCTTTGACCCCCTTTTGGGGGGGAAGGCGGTCTACGGCCCCCCCCGCTACCCCCTGCCCCGGATCCGCCTCGAGGTCCGGGGGGAGGAGGTCTGGGCCACGGGGCACGAGGTGCCCTTAAGGCCCATGGAGGGCCTTTAGGCGGGTCGGACCCTTACAAACCGGTCCCGGCCCCGCTGGAGGACCAGAGGGCCTTTGAGCTCCACCAGCTGGTGGGGGTCCTCCACCACCTGGCCCTCAATCCTTAGGCCCCGGTTCTGGATGAGGCGCCGGGCCTCCCCATGGGAGGCGGTAAGGCCGGCCAGGGTGAAAAGCCGGGCCACGGGGATCCGGCCCTCCACGAGTTCTTCCTTAGGGATTTCCACCTCCGGGAGGTTTTCCGGCACCCCGCCCTTGGCCACCCGGTTGTACCGTTCCTCCGCGGCCTGGACCACCTCAGGGCCTACCCCCTGGTCCCGGCCTTGGGCCTCCCATTCGTAGCCCAGGCTTTCGTAGTAGGCCCGGTCCAACCGGGGGGGGATTCTTTCTTGGCTATAGGCCGCGGTGAGGAGGCGGGCCAGAACGCGGTGGGCGGGGACGGGGCCCGCTTGGAGGAGGGTCTCTATCTCGGGGTCCTCCAGGTCGGTGAGGAGCTTGAAATAATCCCTCAGGAGGGGGTCTGGGACCCACATGAGCTTCTTGTACATAACCTCGGGGGGCTCGTGGATCCCGATGTAGTTGTCCAGGCTCTTGCTCATCTTTTCCCGGCCGTCCAGGCCCACCAGAAGGGGCATGAGGAAGCAGACCTGGGGGGTCTGGCCGTAGGCCCTTTGGACCTCCCGGCCCACCAGGAGGTTGAACCTCTGGTCCGTCCCCCCCATCTCCACATCCGCCCGGATGGCCACGGAGTCGTAGGCCTGGGCAAAGGGGTAGAGGAACTCGTGCAAAGAGATGGGGATCCCCTCCTCGTACCGCTTTTTAAAATCCTCCCGTTCCAACATCTGGGCCACGGTCATGAGGGCGGTGAGCCGGACCACCTCTTTGAAGTTAAGCCCTTCCAGCCACTCGGAGTTATACCGGAGCTCAAAGAGATGGGGTTCCTGCCTTAGGATCTTCCCCACCTGTTCCACGTAACTCCTGGCGTTGGCCCGGGTCTCCTCGAGGCTTAAGGGGGGCCTGGTCTTGGACCGGCCCGAGGGGTCCCCGATCATCCCCGTAAAGTCCCCGATGATCAGGACCACCTGGTGCCCAAGCTCCTGGAACTGGCGCATCTTCCTTAAGACCACGGCGTGGCCCAGGTGGAGGTCAGGCCGGGTGGGGTCGGCCCCGAGCTTGATCCGGAGGGGTCGGCCTTCCTTTAATCTTTCCAGAAATTCTTCCTCAAGGATGATTTCCTGGGCGCCCCGTTTCAGGAGGGCGAGGGCATGGGCGGCCTCCATGGGGGCAAGTATACTAGGCCCATGCGGGGTTTAATCCTGCTTGGGCTGGTCCTCCTCGGGGTCTACCTCTACGCCGAGCGGTACGGCCTCGCCCTGGGGTATCCCCCTTTTTTACCCGTTTACTACTGGAACTACACCGGGGAGGCCCGGTATAGCCTAAGGGTGACCGGGGTCCAGGATGCGGTGAAGATCCGGGTGGAAGGGGAGTTCCGGGAGGGGAGGCTTGTTCTAGGCCTCCAAAGGGAAGGCCGCCTCTTGGCCCAGGAGCGGGTTTATTCCGGCCGCTTCCAGGACGAGGCCCGGTACCGGGTGGAGCCTGGGGCCTATGAGGTGGTCCTCCGCCTAGAACGGGCCAAGGGCTGGGCCCGGTACGATTGGGTGGGGACCCGGTTTGCCCCTTAAGGGGGTTTGTGGTAGACTAGGGCCTGGTCTGCCCTTAGGGGCACGAAGGGGAGGAGAATGGCAAAGAAGCCCAAGCGGAACCTATCCGCCCTGAAGCGGCACCGGCAGTCCCTCAAGCGCCGGCTCCGCAACAAGGCCAAGAAGTCGGCGATCAAAACCCTGAGCAAGAAGGCCGTGGCCCTGGCCCAGGAGGGGAAGGCTGAGGAGGCCTTGAAGATCATGCGCAAGGCGGTGAGCCTCATGGACAAGGCGGCCAAGGGCTCTACCCTCCACAAGAACGCCGCGGCCCGGAAGAAGTCCCGTCTTATGCGCAAGATTCACCGCTACCTCGCGGGGCAGGCGGGGCCTCTCCCGGGGCTTAGCGCCTAAGGAGGCGGGGTATGGGCAAGGGAGACCGTCGCACCCGGCGGGGCAAGATCTGGCGGGGCACCTACGGCAAGTACCGGCCCCGTAAGAAAAAGCCCTCCAAGAGCGCCTAATTTGGCTTTCAAAGGCGCCTAGCCCACAAGGGGCTAGGCCTCCTCTTTTTCCAGCTCCCAGGTTAGGTCCCTCAGGAGCCAGCCCCGGCCCTGGGGGGCGATCTCCCCGCTTTGGATGGCCTGGACCAGGAAGCGGCGGACCAGGCCTATCGGCACCCCTTGGGCGATAACCTCCCCCAGGTTCCGGCTTCCGTCCAGGAGGGGTAGGAGATGGGCGTATTCCGTGAGGCTCCCCCGGGGCCGGCCCTGGTGCCGGATCCTTAGGGCGTACCAGGCGTAGCGGCGTAGAGGGTAAAGGTCCCCTTCCCTTAACCCCAGGTAGGCCCGCTCCATGGCGATGATGAGGGGAACCCCCCAGGCTTTGGCCGCGGCCCGGATGCTTTTCCCCCCCAGGAAAACCTCCAGATGCCCCTGGGGCCGGATGGCTTCCAGGACCCGGCTGGGGGAGTCAATCCCGGTGCGGAACCTTCCCCACTCGTCGTTGACCCGGGCCCATTCCCCGAGGAGGTTAGCGAAAGGGGCAAGGGGTGGGGCCTCCGCGGGGGTCCCCGGCTGGAAGCGGAAGCGTCCCTCCTTGGGGTGGAGGGGGAAGGTGAAAAGGGCGTCTGGGCCTTCCCAGTCCAGGATGGCCGCCCCCACCACCTCCCCTTGAACGAAGTCCAGGGTGAGGGGTAGGGGGCCCACCTGGACCTCGAGGCGGCCCGAGCGCCGGTGGGCGTGGATCAGCTCCAAGGCCTCCACCAGGGGTATGACCTTCAGGTCGCCTTCCAAAAGTATCCCTCCCCTAAACCTAGGATAAAGCTCCGGCCCTTCTCCCCCCGGTAGGCCTCCAGGGCTTTGAGCACAGATCCGGCCTCCTCTTCCCGGGCCAAGGCGGCCAGGGTAGGGCCAGCCCCCCCCACAAAGGCCGCCAGGGCCCCTGCCCCTAAGGCCTCCTCTATCGCCTCCAGGGCCCCGGGCATCAGGTGGGCCCGGTAGGGCTGGTGGAGCCGGTCCCGGCAGGCCTCCCTTAGGGCCTCGAGGCGGCCCGAGTAGAGGGCTGCGGGCCAGAGGGCGCTACGGGCCAGGTTGTAGACGGCATCCTTTAAGGGGACCCTTTCCGGCAGAGCCGCCCGGGCTAAGGGGGTGGGGACCTCGTAAGGGGGAACGGCGAGGACGAAGACCACCCCCTTAGGCCGGGGCAAGGGGATGGCGAGAGGAGGGTCGCTTAAGGCGGCCACAAACCCCCCGTAGACCGCGGGGGCCACGTTGTCCGGGTGGCCTTCCATCCGGGCCGCCAGGCGGAAGACCCCTTCCCGGCCCAGGGCCCCCCCATAGACCCGGTCCGCCAGGGCCAGGCCGGCCACCAGGGCTGCAGAGGAACTCCCCATCCCCCTGGCCAGGGGGATGGGGTTATGGACCCGGACCTTAAGGGGCTGGTAGGGCCTTTCCAGGAAGCGGGCGGCCTCCCGGTAGGCCTGGTGGATGAGGTTATCCGGGCCTTCCACCTGGTCTTCGCCCTCATAGAAGAACTCGTCCTCGGAGGCGGGCTCGGCCTCCACCTCGAGGTAGAGGTCCAGGGCCACCCCCAGAGCATCAAACCCCGAGCCCAGGTTGGCTAAGGTGGCGGGAACGTAGAGGCGGTCCATAGCCCGACAAGCTCCCTCAAGCATACCGCCTTGGCCCAGGCCGGGGAGGCGCTTGACAAGAAGAAGAAGATTTATCCTCAAACTGTAAGGAGGCGAGGTTATGCATCCCTTGGCGTTCCCCCTGTTCTTTTTAGGGGTAGCTTGGGCCCAAGCGGATATCACGCCCTGGGCCGCCCTTCCCGGGGAAGAGGCTTGTCAAGCAGAGGTCAAGTCCGATCCCGCCCCCATCCTTGTGATAGGGTTTGTGGTTGCCGTTAGGGTTGACGGTGGGGTGTTAGGGTAGACCCTTAGAAAGGAGGGCGATTATGGCCCATCTTTGGCGCTTAGCTTGGTTTCGTCGCCTTGCGTTGGAAATGGGTGGGTTACTCCTGACCGCGCTTGTGCTTCTTGCGGCCGAGTTTTTGCTCCCAAGCCCCCTGGCCGCCTTTTTGCTGGGGTTTGCCCTTGGCCCTTTGGTAGGCTACGCCTTGACTTTCGGCACTTTTGGTAGAGCTTATTTCGCTTATCCCTGGTGGAGCCTGGTTGCCTTGGGTTTTGTCCTTGTTTGGGATTACATTTTGCCCTACTTCTACCCGGTCCAGCCTCTGGTAAGGAGCACGGACCCCGTCGGCGCCGCCATGGTGGGGCTAGTGCTAGGCGGCTCAATCGTTGTGCTCAGGAGGAACCCCGGGCGCGAGTTTGGGCTTTAAGCGCTCCTGGGAGTCCTTACCGCCTCAGCCGCCACTCCCCCTGCCTCGGGTCAAAGGGGCAGAGCCGGTAGGGGAGGCGGGGGCAGTGGCGGAGGCCCTTTCGGACCTCCTGGGCCAGACCCAAGGGGAGGCCGCAGGCGGGGCAGGAGGGCGGCCTTAGGAGGTGGCGCCTAAACCAGCTGAGAAAGGAGCGTATCTGCCAACGCATAGGGCTTTTGCTAAGATGAGGCCATGCCCAGGATTGTCTGGCCAGACCGTTTCAACCCCCAGCCCTTGGGCTTCCGGGAGGTGGTCCAGGGCCTCTGGATCCTGGCCTTGCTGGTCATCCTGGGGGGGCTTTTGGCCCTAGGGATGGTGGCTGAGCTCTGGGCCCTGGGGCGGGACCAGCCCTTCCTCCTCCTGGCGGGGTTGCCCCTTCTCTTTATCGTGGGCCGCGCCTCGGGCATCCCTAGGGAGCTTTACGAGCGCTTTCTAGACCGGAAGGGCCGGCCAGGGGGCCTCCCCCGCCTCCAGAGCCTCCCGCGCCCGGGGCAGGGCCTCGGCCACCTCGTGGGCCAGGAGGCCAAGCCTCCGGGCCCGGGCGGCCCCTCCCAGGCCGGGTTCCAAAGCCCCGCCCGCCAGGAGGTCCCCGGCCAGGCCGTGGAGGTAGACCCCTAGGCAGGCCGCCTCAAAGGGGGGAAGCCCCGCGGCCAGGAGGGCGGCGATGGCCCCGGCCAGAACATCCCCTGTCCCCCCGGTGGCCAGGGCGGGGTTCCCCGTGGGGTTCACCGCAAGCCTCTCCCCTTGGGCCACTACCGTGGGGGCCCCTTTGAGGACCACGGTCTGCCCCGTCCTTTGGGCCAGGGCCTGGGCCGCCCTTAGGGGGTCTTGGGCCACCTCCTGCGGGGAGAGGCCCAAAAGCCTCCCCGCCTCCCCGGCATGAGGGGTGAGGACCGCGGGGAGACCCTTGGCCCCAAAGGCCTCTATCGCCTTCCAGTCCAGGGCGTCCGCGTCCAAAACGGTGGGGAGGCCAGCCTCCAGGGCCACAAGCCCCCAGGCCCGGCCCCAGGGCCCCCCGCCCATCCCCACGGCCAGGGCCTCGGCCCTAAAGGGAGGGAGGTAGGGGGTGAGGACGGGGTGGAGGACGGCCTCCAGGGGGGGGTTTAGGGGCAGGCCCTCGGGGTAGACCAGGTGGACCAGGCCCGCCCCCATCCGGTACGCCCCCAGGGCGGCCAGGGCTGGGGCCCCGGCGTAGGCCAGGCCCGCCTCCCGGTACCCCCCCAGGACCCCCACCCGGCCCACACTCCCCTTGTGGGCCTCCCCTGGCCGCCGGGGAAGGAGGGGTCGGAGGGCCTCGGGGGTGAGGATAAGGGGGAGGGTGGGGTCCTCCAGGGCCTCCTTGGGCATCCCGATATCCGCCAGGTAGACCTGGCCGCAGGCGGACCGGTGGGGGTAGAAGAGGTGCTCCCCCTTAAGCCCGGCCAGGGCCACGGTGGCCAGGGCCTGGGGGTGGGGCTTGTAGGGCAGGCCCGAGGGGAGGTCCACGGCGAGGACCCGGGCCCGGCTGGCCCTTAGGCGCTCCACCAGCTCGGCGTAAACCCCCTCTAGAGGCCCCTTTAGGCCGGTGCCGAAGAGGGCGTCAATCACCAGGTCTTCCTCCTCCCAGGTGGCGGCCTCGAGGGGGGCGATCTCCACCCCATGGGCCAGGAGGGCCCGGCGCATGGTCTGGGCGTCCTGGGTCTTGGAGGGGGCGGCGTAGACCCCAAGGGGCATCCGCCCCAGGAGGTAGCGGGCCGCGGCCAGGCCATCCCCCCCGTTGTTCCCAGGGCCGACCAGGATAACCGCCCTTCGTCCCCCTAGCTTTAAGGCCACCTCGGCCACCTTCCGCCCGGCCCATTCCATGAGGAGGAGGCTGGGGTAGCCCAGGGCCACGGCCTTCCCGTCGGCTTGGCGCATGGCCTCGGCGGTGTAAAGCCTCATGCTTCCTAGAATAAGGGCATGGAGGGGCTGGAGGAGGCCAGAAGGCGGCTTAGGGAGGCGAAAAGGGTGGCGGTCCTTACGGGGGCCGGGATTTCCAAGCCCTCGGGCATCCCCACCTTCCGGGATGCGGAGGGGCTTTGGCGGAACTTCAACCCCCTGGAGTACGCCACCCCCGAGGCCTACGCCCGGGATCCCCTGAAGGTCTGGAACTGGTACAAGATGCGCATAGAAGCCGTGCGCAAGGCCCAGCCTAACCCGGCCCACTACGCCCTGGCCCGCCTCGAGGAGGAGGTCCTGGCCCGGGGTGGGGGTTTTCTCCTGGTGACCCAGAATGTGGACGGCCTCCACCGCCGGGCGGGCAGCCGAAACCTGGTGGAGCTCCACGGGGATATCCTCCAGGGCCGGTGCGAGGGGTGCGGGCACCGTTTTCCCCTACCTGACCCCCTGGAGGTCCCTCCCCATTGCCCCCTTTGCGGGGGCCGGGCCCGGCCGGATGTGGTCTGGTTTGGGGAGCTCCTCCCCTTGGGGGCCTGGGAGCGGGCGGAGAGGGCTTTCCTCGAGGCCGACCTAGCCCTAGTGGTGGGGACCAGCGCCGAGGTGGAGCCCGCGGCCTCCTTGGGCCGGCTGGCCTATACTGCGGGGGCCTACCTGATTGAGGTCAACCCCGAGCCGACACCCCTTACCCCCCTGGCCCACCTCTCCCTGCGCCAGGGGGCGGTGGAGGGGCTTGGGGCTTTGGGCTTATGACTCCTCCCGCCGCCCCCGCCAGACCAGGCGGAAAGGGACCTCCCTTAGCCCCAGGTCCTCCCCGATGCGGTTTTTGATGTAGTTCTCGAAGGCCCGGGTGACGAACCCGGGGTGGTTCACGAAGAAGACAAAGGTGGGGGGATTGGTCTCGGCCTGGGTGGCGTAGAGGATTTTTAGGGGTTTCCCCCGGAAGTTGGGCATGGCCACCCGGGCCGTCCAGAGGGCCACCCAGCGGTTGAGCTCCGCGGTGGGGATCCGGGTCTGATTGAGGCGGTGCAGCCTCAAGGACTCGGGGAAGACCCGGTCCAGGTTCCGCCGGGTGATGGCGGAGGTGTAAAGCACAGGCAGGTGCTCCAGGTGGGCGAGTTTCTCCCTTAGCATCCGCCGCATCCCGGGGGCTTCCTCCTTGGAGACGAGGTCCCACTTGGTGATGAGGAGGAGGACGGGTTTGCCCTTCTCTAGGGCGTGGTTGGCGAGCTTAAGCTCCCGGTCCCCTACTTGGAAGGGGTCCACCACCAGGAGGACCACATCCGCCTCTTCAATCGCCCGATAGCTCCGGCGGATGGCCAGGTCTTCCACCAGGGTCTCGGGTTTCTTCCGGATCCCCGCGGTGTCCACTAGGATGAACCGCTCCCCCCCGAACCAGAACTCCACGTCGATGGCGTCCCGGGTGGTCCCGGGCTCCTCGGAGACGATGACCCGGTCCCGGTCCAGGATGGCGTTTAGGAGGCTGCTTTTCCCCGCATTGGGCCGGCCCACCAGGGCGAGCCGGACCGCTGGGGGTTCAGGGGGGGAGTCCATCTGCCGCACCGGGAGATGGGCCCAGATGGCCTCTAAAAGCTCCTCCAGGCCCCGGGCATGCTCGCTCGAGGTGGGGATGGGGTCACCGAAGCCGAGGGCGTATAGGGGGCCCAGGTAGGCCTCGTGGCTGGGGTGGTCCACCTTAGTGGCCACCAGGAGGACGGGCTTCCCCTTTTTGCGAAGGTACTCGGCCACCTCGAGGTCCTGGGGGGTCAGGTCCGCCCGGCCGTCCACGGCAAAGAGGACCAGGTTGGCGTCCTCGAGGGCCTGGTCTACCTTGGCCCGGATCTTCTCCTCCCACCGGTCCCCAGACCAAAGCCCCCCGGTGTCCACCAGGAGGAACCGGCCCCGTTCAGTTTCCACCGCCCCTTCCTTGAGGTCCCGGGTGACCCCAGGGGTGTCGGCCACCACCGCGCTCCTTTGGCCCAGGAGGCGGTTGAAGAGGCTGGATTTGCCCACGTTGGGCCGGCCTACGATGACGACTTTGTGCATGGCTCCTCTTTGGGGCTTAAGCCCCGCCAAAAGGTTATTTTAGCATATTTACAGGGGTTTTGGACCTGGGGGTTGAAAAGTGCATTGGCTTACTTTATTCCTGGAGGGGATTAGTTAGGATACCTAACTGATCCCCAAGCTGGGGGTTGCCCAGGGAGGTGAGGCGGATGCGGCGCAAGGTTGGAGGGGTTCTAGGGCTTTGCTTGCTCGTAGGGCTGGCCTGGGTCTGGGCCCAGTACGGGGGGCGGCCGGGCCTGGCCTACCCTGAGGGGTACCGGGGCTGGACCCATGTCAAGAGCATGATCTTGGAGCCTGGCCACCCTCTTTACGAGGCCTTTGGGGGGCTTCACCACATCTACGCCAACGCCAAGGCCATGGAGGGGTACCGTTCAAGCCCCATGCGTTTCCCCGACGGGGCGGTGATTGTCTTTGACCTCCTCGAGGTCATCCGGGAAGGGAACGCCATCGCTGAAGGCCCTAGGAAGCTCATCGGGGTTATGGTCAAGGACCGGCGGGCCTATCCGGATACGGACGGCTGGGGGTATTACGCCTTTGGCCCGGATAAGAAGCCCCTGGCCATAGACCCCTTGGCCTGTCACGGCTGCCACCGGGCAGCCCAGGACTCGGACTTCGTCTACAGCCGGTTTAGGCCCTAAACTAGGGGCATGACCCCTGAGGAGAGGCTCCTTTGGGCCTTGGAGCGCTTGGCCCAGGCCCAAAGGGTGCTTCTTTGGCGGGCTAGCTGGCCCCTGGGCCTCACCCCCACCCAGGCCCTTCTCCTCCTGCACCTCCGGGCCCGGGGTGGGGTCCGGCTGAAGGATCTGGGCCAGGCCCTGGACCTTCGCCTCCCCACCCTGAGCGAGACGGTCAAGGCCCTGGAGGCCAAGGGGTTTGTAGAGCGGGAGCGGGATCCCAAGGACGCCCGCGCCTTCCTCCTCCGCTTAACCCCCTTAGGGGAGGAAACCCTCAAGGCCTTGGAAGGTTGGGCCCAGCCCCTGCTTTTGGCCCTTCGAGGGAAGGAGACCGCCCTAGAACCCCTTCTCCAGGCCATTGCCCGGCTTTACCGCCTGGGTGTTATAGGGGAGGCCCGGCTTTGCCTCACCTGCCGCTTCTTCCAGCCCCCGGCTTACTGTGCCCTTTTGGAAGAAGATCTGAGGGAGATCCGCCTAGATTGCCCCGATCACCAGCCGCAAGAGGCTGATATAGTGGTCTAGATGCGCACCCTAGCCCGTGGGATTTTGCGCCTCTTGGGGTGGCGGCTGGTCTATACGCCCCCACCTGGCCGGAGCTATGTCCTGGTTGGGGCCCCCCATACCTCCAACTGGGATTTTCCCCTGGCCCTTCTTGCCCTCTGGGCCTTGGGCATCCGGGGGCGGTGGCTTGGGAAGAGGGAGCTCTTCCGTTCCCCCCTTATGGGGGCCTTAATGCGGGCCTTGGGGGGTATCCCCGTGGACCGGGGCCAGCGGAATAACCTGGTGGCCCAGGTGGCAAGGCTCCTTCGGGAAAAGGCGATAGCCGTGCTCATCACCCCCGAGGGAACCCGGGGCCAGGCCCCCTATTGGCGCACGGGGTTTTACTACATGGCCCTCGAGGCCGGGGTTCCCATTGCCTTGGGGTTTTTGGACGCCTCCCGGAGGGAGCTTGGGATTGGGGGGTACCTCTGGCCCACGGGGGATCTGGAGGCGGATTTTGAGAGGCTCCGGGCCTTTTACCAGGGCAAAAAGGGCCTCAAGCCCCACAAGCAAGGCCCCATCCGGCCCAAGCCCCGGGAAGAGGCAGGGGAAAAAGCCTAGAGCCTCTCCACCACCACCAGGGCCACGGCCAGGCCCCGTTCGTGGCTCAGGCTCAGGTGGGCCTTGAGCCCCAGGGTCTGAAGCCTTGTCCCCAGGTCTTCCCGGAAGGCCAGGGTGGGTTTTTTCCCATCCATCTCCACCCAGACCGCCCGCCAGGGGAGGGGCTCAGGCCAGCATTTCTGAAAGGCCTCCTTGGCGGCCAGGCGGGCGGCGAGGCTTGGGGCGGGGTCCCGGTGGCGGAAGGCGTAGTCCAGCTCGGTCTCGGTGAATAGGCGCTTTAGGGCCCGCTCCCGGCTCAAGAGGCGGCGGACCCGGGGGATTTCCACCAGGTCCACCCCCACGGCCCAGACCATGTCCCCATGGTACCCTTTTAGGGGTGTGGCCCAAGGGGTTTTTGGAGCGGATGGCGGGGCTTTTAGGGGAGGAATTCCCCCTCTTCCTCAGAGCCCTAACGGCGGAGGACCGGAGCTATGGCCTCAGGGTCAACACCTTGAAGCTAAGCCCTAAGGCCTTTAGGGCCCAGGCCCCCTGGCCTTTGGAGCCCATCCCTTGGTGCCCCGAGGGGTTCTACTACCCCCCGGAGGCCCGGCCTGGGCCCCATCCCTACTTTTACGCCGGGCTTTACTACATCCAAGAGCCCAGCGCCCAGGCCGTGGGCGTTCTTCTGGACCCAAGACCCGGGGAAAGGGTCTTGGACCTGGCCGCGGCCCCCGGGGGGAAGACCACCCACCTCATTGCCCGGATGGAGAACCGGGGCCTGCTTCTGGCCAACGAGGTGGATGGGAAGCGCATCCGGGGGCTTTTGGAGAACGCGGAGCGCTGGGGGGCGAGGCTTGGGGTGGTCCAGGCTCCCTTGAAGGCCTTGGCCCGGGCCTACGGGCCTTTTTTCCACCGGGTGCTCCTGGACGCCCCTTGTTCCGGAGAGGGCATGTTCCGGAAAGACCCTGAGGCCAGGAAGCGCTGGGGGCCCAAGACCCCTCTTAGGGCAAGCCTGGTGCAGAGGGCCCTTCTGGAGGAGGCCGCGGGCCTGGTGGCCCCGGGGGGGGTTCTGGTCTACTCCACCTGCACCTTTGCCCCGGAGGAGAACGAGGGGGTGGTGGCCCATTTTCTCCGGAGCCATCCGGAGTTCACCCTCGAGGACGCCCGCTACCACCCCCTCTTTGCCCCTGGGGTGCCGGAATGGGGGGATGGGAATCCGGAGCTTGAGAAGACCGCCCGGCTCTGGCCCCACCGGTTAAGGGGGGAGGGGCATTTCCTGGCCCGGTTGCGCAAAGGGGAGGGGCCAGGGAGCACCCCGACCCGGGAAAAGCCTCCCCCTTTGGGCCAGGAGGCGAGGCGGGCCCTTAGGGCTTTTCTGGACTGGGCGGGGCTAGAGGTAGAAGGCCCCATTTGGGAGCGGGAGGGGCATCTTTACCTCCTTCCTGAGGACCTCCCAAGCCTCAGGGCCCTAAGGGCCCCGGCCCCCGGGCTTTACCTGGGCCGGGTGCAAAAAGGGCGGTTCCGCCCGGCCAAGGCCCTGGCCCTGGCCTTAGGGGTAAGCCTCCCCTGGCCTAGGGGCATCCCCGCCTTTGTCCTCGAGGCCCAAGACCCCCGGGCCCTCCCCCTGGCCCAGGGGGATGGGGTGGAGTGGGAGGGGGAGGGGGAGGGGCTTATTCTCCTCAGGACCCCCTGGGGGGACTTCCCCCTGGACTTTGGCAAGGCCAAGGCTGGGGTTCTAAGGCCCATGGGTCTTGGACTATAGCCCCAGGGCCTGGATGTGGGTTTGCCACTCCCGGTAGGCCTCCTGAAGAAGGCCCTCAGGCAGGGGGCGGACCTCGAGGCGGCCTAAGCCTAAGGGCACCACCCAGTGGAGGCTTTCCCCCAGCTTCTTTTTGTCCCGGAAGAGGTAAGGGCGAAGCTCCCCCCATTCCGCCCGCGGGGCCTTGGGGGGCCTGAGCCAGCGGAGGAGGCCCTCCACCCGCCCCACCAGGTCCTCCCCCCCCAGGGCCTGGCCCAATAGGGTGGCGTAGAGGAGGCCATAGGCCACCGCGGCCCCATGGGGGAGGCGGTTTTGGGTGTAGGCCTCCAGGGCATGGCCCAGGGTGTGGCCCAGGTTTAAAAACCGCCGCCTCCCCTCCTCCAGGGGGTCCTCCTCCGTAATCCGCACCTTGACCCGGATGGCCCGGGCCAGGTAGGCCTCGAGGTGGGGGGCCTCTGGGCTTAGGCCCTCCACCTTTAGAAGCTCCTCCTCCCCCGCGATCAGGCCGTGTTTAAAAGCCTCCACCAACCCCTCCCGGAAAAGCCTGGGGGGTAGGGTCCTTAGGGCCTCTAGGTCCCCGTACACCCCCTTGGGGAAGTGGAAGGCCCCCACCAGGTTCTTCCCCTCAGGCAGGTTGACCCCGGTCTTTCCCCCGAGGCTTGCGTCCACCAGGGCCAGGGTGGTGGTGGGGAAGGAGAGGTAGGCTACGCCCCGGAGGTAGGTGGCGGCCACGAACCCCCCAAGGTCCGTAAGGCTCCCCCCTCCCACCAGGACCAGGGTGGTGTCCCGGGGCAGGCCCCTTTGGGCCAGCCAAGAGAGGACCCGGGCGTAGACCCCAAGCCTTTTGACCCGCTCCCCACCCCCCAGCCCCAGCCTATGGGCCTCCGGCACCCCTAAGGCCTCCCCCACCTTCCCGGCGAAGCCCGCCACCTTCCGGTCAAAGAGGAGGGCCATGGGGCCTTTAGGCCTCTCCACCCTTTCCAGTACCCCTTTCCCCAGCCAGATGGGGTAGGGGACGGGTTTACGCACCTCTATCCTTTGCATACGCCCAGAGCTTTTCCACAATCTCCGCCACCACCGCCTCCACGGACCGGCCTTCCGTGGAGACCTGGATGGGGGCCTCCCGGTAGATGGGGGCCCTTTGCTCCAAAAGCGTCCGGATCCGGCCCAAGGGGTCCTCCCCTTGGAGGAGGGGCCTTTGCCCGGGTTTGCGGGCCACCCTTTCCAGGATGGTCTCAGGGCTGGCCCAAAGGGCCACCACGGGCCCCTTCCCCAGGAGGGCTTGGCGGCTTTCTGGGTCCATGAAGGTCCCCCCGCCCAGGGAGAGGACCAGGTAGTCCTTGCCCACAAGCTCGGCCACGGCCTCCCGCTCCATCCGCCGGAAGGCCTCCTCACCCAGGTAACGGAAGATATCCGGGATGGAAAGCCCCGTCCGCCTTTCTATGTACCGGTCCAGGTCAATGAAGTGGAGGAGGAGGGCCCGGGCGAGCTCCCGCCCAATCCGGCTCTTTCCCACCCCCATGAACCCCGTGAGGCTGATGAAGGTGGCGGGCCTGGGGACCTTCAGAACCTTGCTCATCAGTAGGCCTTAACCCGGGCCCGGTAGGCCTCCACCCTTTCCTGGATTTCTTCCAGGGTATCCCCCCCGAACTTCTCCAGATAGGCCTGGGCCAGGACGATGGCCGTGAGGGCGCAGAGGATCACGCTGGCCGCGGGGACGGCGGTGGTATCCGAGCGCTCCCGGGCAGCGTCCTTGGGCTCATGGGTGAGGATATCCACCGTGGGCAGGGGGCGCATCAGGGTGGCGATGGGCTTGAGGGCGGCCCGGACCACGAGTTCCTCCCCGGTGGTCATCCCCCCCTCCAGCCCCCCGGCCCGGTTGGTGCGGCGGTGGTACCCCCTTTGGGGGTCCCAGTAGATGGCGTCGTGGACCTCCGAACCCCGGCGCATGGCGTTCTCAAAGGCGGGGCCAATCTCCACCCCCTTGACCGCGGGGATGGAAAGGGCCATCTGGGCGATCCTTCCGTCCAGCTTCCGGTCCCAGTGGACATGGCTTCCCAGGCCCGGGACCAGGCCGCGGAAGCGGGCCTCGATGACCCCGCCCAGGGTATCCCCTTGGGCCTTGGCCTCGTCTATCCTCTGGATGACCAGGGCCTCGGCTTCGGGATCGGTCATGCGCAAGGGGCTTGCCTCAATCCGGGGGAGAAGTTCCCAGGCGAAGGGGACCTGGCTCCAGACCCCGGCCATCCCCACCACATACCCCACCCCCTCCACCCTAAGGAGGCTAAGGAGCTTAAGGGCCACCGCCCCCACGGCCACCCGGGCCGCGGTCTCCCGGGCGCTCGCCCTTTCTAGAACATCCCGTAGGTCCCGGTGGCCGTACTTCATCCCCCCCGCCAGGTCGGCGTGGCCGGGCCGGGGGGCGGTGAGGGCCTTTTTGCGGGGCTCGTTCCCCGGAGCGGGGTCCATAATCTCCACCCAGTTTTTGTGGTCCAGGTTGCGGATGGCCAGGGCCACGGGGGCCCCGGTGGTGCGGCCGGCCCGCACCCCGGCGCGGAACTCCACCCGGTCGGCCTCGATGACCATCCTCCGGCCCCTTCCGTACCCCTGTTGCCGCTTGGCCAGCCAGGGGTTGATGTCCTCCTCGGTGAGGGGCAGGCCTGCAGGTAAGCCTTCGATGATGGCGAGGAGCTCAGGTCCGTGGGACTCCCCGGCGGTGAGGAACCTCATGGGACCATTGTAAAGGCCCCCAGGGCCCACCCTGGGGGCCTTGGGGCCAGGGGGCCTTAGGGCCTTCCCGCCTGGTCCTTGAGGATATCCGCGGTGATAACCACCAAAAGCTCCCGGTCCGTATCCTCCCCAGTCCGGTATTTGAAAAGTTCCCCAATCAAGGGGATATCCATGAGGAAGGGGACTCCCTGGACGCTTTGGTTCCGCTCCTGGGAGGTGAGGCCGCCCAGGACCACGGTCTCCCCGTCCCGGACCCTTAAGGTGGTGGTGACCACCTGTTTGGTGAACCGGTCCACATCCCCATCCACGGGGTTCCGCTGGACATTCCCCGAGACCTCGGCCTTGATGTTGAGGAGGATCTGGCCGTCCGCGGTGATCTGGGGGGTGACCTCCACGATGATCCCGATGTCGAAGGGCACCCGCTCCACCCGGTCCCCCACCACCCGGCGGATGAGGAAGGTCTCCCCGGACTGGAGCCGGGCGGTTTGGTTGTTCAGCACCGTCTGGTTCACATCCCTTAAGGCCCGGGAGAGGCCTTGGCGCTGGAGGGCCTCGAGGGTGGCGATGATGTTCAGGGCCGCTAGGCTCTTGGTGCTGTCGAAGATGAGGGAGAGGCTCCCGTTCAGGATGCTGGCCGCGAGGTTCCCTCCGGCGATGGTGTTCCAGCTCAAGCCTAGGTTCCGGGTTAGGTTGGACTGGACCTCCTGGATCCGGACCCTGAGGTTGACCTGGGGCACGGCCTGGTCCAGCCTGCCGATCAGGCCCTCCACCAGGGTGAGGTCCTCGGCGGGGCCGGTGACGATGAGGGTGTTGGTGCGCTCGTCCGCCACCACCGTGGTCTGGGGGACGGTGGGGGCTTGGGCCTGGCCCTGGCCCTGGGCCTGGCCGCCGGTGCGGGCCTTAAGGGCTTCCTGAAGGACCTGGGCGAGCTCCTTGGCCTTGGCGTTGGAGAGCTGATAGGTGCGCTGGAAGATGGGGGTGGCCTCCTGCCCCCGGTCAATCTGGGCCAGGAGGGCCTCGATCTCTGCCAGTTGCCCTTCCGTGCCCCGGACGGAAAGGGCCTTTTGCCCAGGTACGGTCTGGACCACCACCCCAGGGACCTCCCGGGCTAGGAAGGGGGCGAGCTTTTCGGGGTCGGCGAAGCGCAAGGTGTAGATCTTCCGCTGGATGGTCTCTTGGGGAGGGGGTGGGGCTTGGGGCTCCACATCCAGGGCCTTGAGGAGGTCGGCAAAGAGGGCCTGGTCCTCCTGGCTGGCCTCGAGGAGGAGGGCCTTGGGGTTCCCGGGGACAGGGGAGGGCTTGGCCGAGGGGAGTTTGTCCTTAAGGAGCGCCTTTAGCCTCTCCTCCACCTCCGCGTAGGTGGTGTTCTGGAGGAGGTAGACCCGCCGGATGAGCCGGGGCTGGTCCGCCTCCTTGAGGAGGGCCTCGAGGCGGGCCAGGTCCTCCTCCGTCCCCACGGCTACCGCCCGCCTGGGGTCGGTGGGGAGGGGGGTGATCTGGACCCCGGGGAGCCTCCCCTGGAGGAAGGGCAGGAGCTCGGGGAAGGTGGCGTGGCTGAGAGCGTAGCTCCTTTCCACCTTGGGCTTGGGGGGGGCCAGGGGAGGGAGGAGGCGGAAGTCAATCCCCGCCCGCTGGAGGAGGTCGCTGAAGCGCCCATGTTGCTCCGCCGTGGCCAGGATGGAGAGGAGGGCCTTGAGCCTGCCCCCTTCCTCCACCACGATCCAGTTCACCCCAAGCCCCGGGGCCTCCCGGGAGATAAAGGGCAGGAGGTCGTTTTGCACCCAGGCCTTGGCCCCTTCCACACTGCTCACCACGCGTTGCCCCTGCTGGGTGGTCTCTACAGTTAGGTAGAACCGCTCGGGGATGCCCACCAGGTAGGCCTTGCGCTCGGTCTGGCCCGAACGGTCCGGGGCGTCCACCAGGGAGAGGATGATGGGGCTTGGGGCCACCACGATTACATCCGGGGGCAGGAAGAGGTAGTCCAGGTTGAACTGGGCCCCGTAGGTGGCGAAGAGGAGGTCCCAGACCTCCCGGAAGGGCTTGCCCTGAAAGTCCAGCCGGATGTTGGGCAGGGGGGGCTGGGCCTTGGCGGGGTCTCCATCCGGCGGATAGGCCCGGTAGATCAGGGGTTTGAGGCCCACGCTTTTGGCCAGGGCCTCGAGGACCACATCCAAGGGCAGGGTCAGCCCGGCCTGGGCCTGGCCTGGGGCCAGCTTGAGGTCCACGGGGGCGTTGAACCGGGCCTCCTGGGGCAGACTCCCCCCCAGGGCGACCCCTAAAAGGAGGAATCCCAAAATCCATAACTTAGCCCTTTTCATTCCTTCCCTCCCATTAACTCCAGTTTAAGATTCTCTTCGCCCAGCTTGAGGGTGATGCTCTCCCCATCCGCCTGGGCGATGACCGCTTCCGTGCCGGGTATGGGGCTACCCACGGGCAGGACCAGGTAGCCCTCTTTGCTTTCCAGGATCACCACGCTCACTGGGCCTATGAGGACCCCACTGGGCTTCAGCCCTTTTTCCTCCACAAGCCTCCGCAGGGGGGAGGGGGGTGGGGT
>FWWM01002577.1_pt1 | contig 46039 bp, 38 predicted proteins | sample 2228351 | NCBI WGS metagenome assembly FWWM01 (sample SAMEA103939774, study PRJEB20133) | metagenome
TGCGCCTCTTTGGGCAGACAATGACGAACCTTATCCTGAACCCTGTCCCCGCCGTGCCGGCTCTTGGGCAGAGAGTCTCAGGGCTTGAGGCTTCGGGCTCAACCCTGCTGTTTCATGAAGCGTCGATGAGACTTTCTTGAAGAAGCTCCAAGTCTTCGACTTCCTCTTCCAGGTAAGCTCTGAGTTTTTTCTTCAAGCGGCTTTCGATTTGCCGAATCCGTTCACGGCTGATACCGAATTGATCTCCGATTTCCTGCAAGGTCATAGGCTCATCGGTCAGGAGTCGATGATCGAAAATGACAGCCTCCTTGCCCTTAAGGCCTTCTCGAAATCGCTTCAGCTTTTCTTGGAGAATGGCTTTGGCTTCGGCATCGGCGAGCAGGTCGTCTACGGGAATGTCTCGAGCCGGCAAGAAAGCCTTATGGGTGTCGGCGGAATCGTGATCCAGGGGTGCATCCAAGGAAATTTCACCGCTTGCCAGCCGCATGTCCATTTCGGTCACTTCAGATTCCTTCACATCCAAACGCTGGCTTAGCAGCTTGGGACTCGCTTCGATACCTTGGGCTTCCAAACGTTCTTTTTCTTTGCGTAAATTGAAGAAGAGTTTTCTTTGAGCCTGGGTGGTGCCGATCTTGACCAGCTTCCAGTTGTCCATAATGAATTTGATGATGTAGGCCTTGATCCAGAAAGAGGCGTAATAAGAAAATTTATAGCCTCGGTACGGGTCGAATTTTTTGACCGCCTGCATGAGGCCGATGTTTCCTTCCTGAATGAGGTCCATGAGGTTCTGCATCCAGTGACGCTGAAAATCCATGGCGATCTTCACCACAAGCCGCAGATTGGACGTGACCAGTTTGTAGGCCGCTTCCAGATCGCCCTTTTCCTTGTATCGAATGGCCAGCTGGGTTTCTTCTTCCCGGCTCAGCAGCGGGTATCTCTTGATTTCCTCGAGATACGCCCGTAAAGGATCGTAGATCTGAGGCCAGTCTGTGCGAGGCGTGTCCGGAACCATTTCGTCCTGAAAGGAAAAATCTTCGGTTTCGAACGAGAGCTCTTCTTCCTGTAGGCTCTCGGACGGAAGGTCCTCGTCCAGCATAGGCGTTGAGGGTTGTTTTTTCTTGACCATCTTCTACGTGCGCCTCCCTTTTATGCCGGCGTTTTTCCCGACGCCATCCAGGTTTCCCTGTTCGATGAGGAATCCAGTGTGCCGATCGTCAAAACGCCACCCACTCCTTTTTGAGAGTCTTTTAAAACATATTACCAGAACCGGTTCAAGACGCCACAAAAGCTTGCGTTTTGAGCGGCTCTTTTTTATAAGCCTCTGCGTAAACTTCATCAAAGCCCACGAACTGTGAAAGGAGTCCGAATCTCTTGGTTTCTCGCCTGGTGCCCACGCATATCGCCGCCATTGATCCCTATCCGCCCGGTAAGCCCATTGAAGAGCTGGAACGAGAACTTGGGATCACCAATTCCATCAAACTGGCCAGCAATGAAAATCCCTTGGGGCCTTCCCCAAAGGCTGTGGCGGCCATTCGAGAAAAGCTTGGCGGCCTGCACCGCTATCCGGACGGCAGCGGGTATTATCTACGCCGAAGGATTGCCGAAAAACTGAAAGTCCCCATGGAAGGGGTGGTCCTGGGCAACGGGTCCAATGAAATCATTGAGCTGGTCATTCGAACCTTCATTCGACCCGGGCTTGAGGTGGTGATTCCTAACCCTTCCTTTCTCGTGTATCAGCTGGCCGTCCAGACCGTAGGCGGCACCGTGGTTTCTGTGCCCTTAAAAGATTTTGCCATTGATTTGGAAGGCATCCTCGGGGCCATCACCGATCGAACGCGTCTCATTTTCGTCAATAATCCCAACAATCCCACCGGAACCGTTTTATCCGAAGAGGCTTTTCGAAACTTTTTTCAGAAACTGCCTTCGGACGTCGTGGTTGTGATTGACGAAGCCTATATCGAATTTGCTCCCAAGGGTTCCACCTTTGACGGGTTGGATTTCGTTTCCACGCAAGGGCCCTGGGTCGTGACAACGCGCACCTTTTCCAAAGCTTACGGTCTGGCGGGCCTTCGCATCGGCTACGGTGTCATGGATCCTCAATTGGCGTCCTTTCTGCACCGTGTACGTCAGCCCTTCAATGTGGGCACTCTGGCCCAAACAGCCGCTCTGGCGGCTCTGGATGACGATGAGTTCCTGGAAAAAAGCCGTGCCGTGGTCCATGAAGGCTTGAAGTTTCTGTATCAAGGCCTGGAATCTCTCGGGGTTCCTTATCTACGTACCTCGACCAACTTCTTTCTCATTGCTGTTCCCGTGGACGCCAAAAAGGTTTATGAAGCCATGCTTCGCGAAGGGGTGATTATTCGAGCCATGAATGCCTACGGGCTTGATCGTTATGTTCGTGTCAATGTGGGACTTCCTGAAGAAAACGAGCGGTTTCTCAGGACTTTTGCCAAGGTTTTGGAACAGTTGCAACCATGATTATTGCCATTGACGGACCGGCAGGTTCCGGAAAAAGCACCATCGCTCGACTTCTGGCCGAAAGGCTGGAGGGCGTGTATTTGGATTCCGGAGCCATGTACCGCGCGGTGGCATGGGCTTTGACCCAAAAACGTCTCTTGGACGCCGATGATGCCGCGCTGGAACGAGTCCTGCCGACGTTGCCCCTTGCCTTTGGCGTTCAAGACCAAAAACTTCACATTCTCTGGCAAGGGGTTCCCTTGGGCCTGGAAATTCGCACTCCGGAAATCGCTCAAGCCGCTTCAACCATCGCTCAGAAGAAACCCGTACGCCGATTCCTTGTGGAACAACAAAGACGCTTGAGCGACACATCCCTTGTGGTGGCCGAAGGTCGGGACATGGGCACGGTGGTGTTTCCCAACGCCGAAGTCAAAATATTTCTTACAGCCTCTAGCGAGGAAAGGGCCAGGCGTCGCATGGCCCAATACCACGAACAAGGAACGCAGGCTGATTTTCAGGCTGTCTTACAGGCCATAGAAGCGAGAGACCATGCCGATGCCAATCGTTCTCTAGCGCCCTTGAAACCTGCCGATGGTGCGGTGGTCATTGATACTTCGGGGCTTTCCGTTGCTCAGGTGCTGCAGGTCGTGATGGATCTTGTGAAGAACGCGAAAAAAGGGACTCGGGCTCAAACATCCCGTGCAGATTAGCATTGTCAAGGGTTTGGGTGTCTGCTATGGTGCGCACCCAGTAAAGACGGCGTCAGCCGAAATTCGGACAAGGGGGTAGTCAGTTCAATGATGACGAAAGAAACCACGGAAGATTTAGAAATGCAGCAGCAAAAAATGCGGGAAGTTGTAACGGATCACGAAGCCGACACGGATGATGTGGATGGCGACAGCTTTGAGAAGCTCTATGCCCAGAGCTTCGGCAACATTCAGGAAGGGGAAGTTGTACGAGGAAGGGTTGTCCAGATTTCGGACGACTACGTCATGGTGGATATTGGCTACAAGTCCGAAGGAGAGATTCCCATCTCCGAATTCAAGGATGAAAAGGGGAATCTGGAAGTCGCCATCGGAGACGAGGTGGACGTGCTTTTGGAATACCACGACGACGATGAAGGAACCGTCTTTCTGTCCAAGGAAAAGGCGGAAAAGATAAAAGTCTGGGATGACATCAGCCGTATCTACAATGAAGACGGTGTCATTCAGGGCAAGGTGGTCTCCCGGGTCAAGGGAGGTTTGGCCGTGGACATTGGCATTCAAGCCTTTGTGCCCGGCTCCCAAGTGGATCTGCGTCCTGTGCGCAACTTGGATGCCCTCATCGGCAAAACCTTTGATTTCAAGATTCTCAAATACAATAAGAAGCGCCGCAACGTGGTGTTGTCTCGGCGTGTGCTTTTGGAAAAGGAACGGGAACGTCAGAAAGGCCAGACCTTGTCACTGTTGGAAGAGGGCAAGGTCATGGAAGGTGTGGTCAAGAATATCACCGACTATGGTGTTTTTGTGGATCTGGGAGGTATCGACGGCCTGCTGCACATCACGGACATGAGTTGGGGTCGTGTGGGACACCCTTCGGAATTGTGCCAGATCGGAGATACCATCAAGGTTAAAGTGCTCCATTTCGATCGCGAAAACGAGCGGGTTTCCTTGGGGCTTAAGCAGCTTCAGCCTGATCCCTGGACCAACGCCGCCGAAAAGTATCCCGTGGGCACCAAGATTCAAGGCAAGGTGGTCAGTCTGACCGACTACGGGGCGTTCGTGGAAATCGAAGAAGGCATTGAAGGGCTCATTCACGTGTCTGAAATGTCCTGGACACGCAAGATTCGGCATCCGTCCAAGATCTTGAATGTCGGGGACAAGGTGGAAGCGGTGATTTTGAGCATCGATCCCGCCCGAAAGCGTATTTCCTTGGGCATGAAGCAGCTGGAACCCAATCCGTGGAGTGTCATTTCCGAAAAATATCCTGTGGGAACCATCATTTCCGGCAAGATTAAGAACATTACGGACTTCGGCATCTTCATCGGCATTGATGAAGGGATCGACGGCCTGGTGCACATCTCGGATATTTCCTGGATCAAGCGTATTCGCCATCCTTCAGAGGTTTATAAAAAAGGTCAAGAAGTTCAGGCCATCGTTTTGAACATTGACAAGGAAAACGAAAGATTTTCCTTGGGTATCAAACAGTTGGAACCCGATCCTTGGGAAAGCGTGGCTCAACGTTATCCGGTAGGCAGTGTGATCACGGGTCCGGTGACCAATGTGACCGACTTCGGGCTCTTTGTGGAACTGGAAGAGGGCATCGAAGGGCTGGTGCATGTTTCGGAAATCGGCAAGGAAAAGGCCAAGGGAGCTCCGGACGAATACAAAGTCGGGGACCAGGTGACGGCCAAGGTGATCAATATCTCGCCCAAAGACCGAAAGATCGGCTTGTCCATCAAGAAGGCCGAAGAACACGAAGAACGTAGCGACTACAAGGAATACATAAACAGCCCCAAAGCCGCCACCACCAATTTGAGAGAAGTCTTGGAAGCGGCAGCGCGCCAGAACGCGGAAAGTGCCCAGGAAGAATAAGACTCGGCGCTTTTCCGAAATCTGATGTTCGTGTTCTTGCCTTTGGGTTGTCGAACACCCGGCTTTGTGTGATGCCGGGTGTTTGCTTTTGAGGGAAACGCCCATGTTCAAGAAAATGTTGAAAATTCTTCTTATGATCGCTTTTGTGGTGCTTGTGCCTTTTGTGGGCCTGTATCTTTGGCTCATGGCCCCTCAATGGGAATGGACAAAGGAGCCCAATCGAATTGGTGTGGTGGAAATCGAAGGACTTTTGACGGACGCTCGACCTGTGTTGGAGTCTTTGAGCGAGTTTCGAAAGGATCCTTTGGTCAGGGCGGTGGTGTTGCGTGTGGAATCTCCTGGAGGCGGTGTGGGTGCCAGTCAGGAAGTGTATCGTGAAGTGCAGCGAACGGCGGCGGAAAAACCTGTGGTGGCTTCCTTTGGTGGAGTGGCTGCTTCGGGAGGCTATTATGCATCGGCGGCGGCCAGTTACATCATCGCCAACCCGGGAACCCTCACCGGAAGTATCGGTGTGGTGGCCCATCTCCCCAATTTGCAGGGGTTGTTCGACAAGGTGGGGTATCGTACCGTGACGGTGAAAAGCGGCCGGTTCAAGGACGTGGGGAATCCGGGACGAGAAATGACCGAGGCTGAAATCGCTCTGCTTCAGGAAACCGTGGAAGGTATGCACACGCAGTTCATCAAGGATGTGGCCGCCGGACGACGACTCTCCCAGGATCAGGTGCAAGCTGTGGCGGACGGTCGTGTGCTGAGCGGTGAAAAGGCTTTGGAATTCAAGCTTGTGGATGCTCTGGGCAATTTTCAAGACGCTGTGGCCAAGGCCAAAGAACTGGGTGGTATCGTGGGAGAACCACGTCTGGTGTATGCGGAAAAGGATCGCCGCGGCTTGTTGCGCCTTCTTTTAGGAGCTACCGGGCTCAAGGTCCTGGACCAAGTGTTGGACCCGGCCTTGTGCCCGGTACGCTATGAGCTTCTCTTAGGGCATTAGCTTAAGGGGTTTGAAAAATTTCCACATTCCCGCTGCCTTTTCGAAGGACTTCGGGAATGTCTTCAATAAGAGAAATAACGCTGGAGGGCCGTCCAGGAACGGGGCCGCCATCCACAATGAGGTCCAAGGAATGCCCCAGGACTTCTCGAATTTCTTGAGGTGTTTCCAGAATACGACCGGATTCCGGGTCCGTGGCGGTGGTGCTGATCACAGGATGTCCCAATTCCTTGACGATCGCAGTGCATATGGGATGGTCCGGCACGCGGATACCTACGGCTTTGCGTTTGGTAAGCATGATACGAGGGACAAGCCGGGATCCTTCCAGAATGAAGGTGTAGGGGCCTGGAAGAAGCCGTTTCATGGTCTTGTAGGCATAATTGGTGACCTGAGCGTATTCACTGATGCTTTTGAGGTCGCTGCAGATGAAGCTGAAGGGCTGCTGAGGGGATCGACGTTTGAGTTTGTAGATCTTTTCAATGGACGACTTGTTGAACAAGTCGCACCCGATACCGTAATAGGTGTCCGTGGGATAGGCGATGATTCCTCCCTTGGCGAGAACTTCGGCCACTTGTCTGATCTTGCGCGGTTCCGGGTTGCGGGGGTTGATTTCCAGAATCATAGGCATCCCTCTCCTTCTTGTGGTGAAGTGCGTTGGAAGCCCAATGGCGGATTTCGGCCCACTCGGCCGATGCCCCTACAGGCTAAGTAAACATAAAGGATGAGAAAAGACAATGATGTCGTCTTCGGCCTTTTCCACATCCATCCCTTATGAAGCTCCGTGGGGCCGTTACGCAGCCGTGGACATTGGCTCCCATACCGTGCGCATGCTGGTGGCGGACTGGCATGCCGATGGAAAGCTTTACCCTTTGCACAATGAACGCCATGTGACTCGGTTGGCTCAGGGGTTTTTGGAAAACGGCCTTCTGACCGACCGAGCCATGGAACGCACCGCGGCCGTTCTTTCCGAGATGGCGGTTCATCTTCAAAGTTTTTCGATTCGTGCCGTGCGATGTGGAGCTACAGGAGTGGTCCGCAAGGCATCCAATGGATCCGATTTTATTCGCCGGGTTCAGGCCATGGCCCCTTGGAAAGTGTCGATTCTTACGGAAGCTCAAGAGGCAGTCCTGTCTCTTCAAGGCATGCTGAGTGTGCTGCAACCCGAACACGACCTTGTGGTGTGCTTTGACCTGGGGGGAAGCTCCACAGAATTGGCTCTGGTGGATCGAAACTCCCCATCGCCTTTATGGATCGGCAGTGTCTTCCTGGGAGCCGCCACCCTTACTGAATCGTACTTTCAGAAAGCTCCCGCGTCCATGGAACAGGTGCATCAGGCTGCTTCTCATGCACGTTCTGTGCTTCAGCCGGCTGTGGAAAGCATCTTCGGGAGGCTGCAGGCGCCTTCTCTATCCGGGAAGAAATGGACCGTTGCCGGCACAGCCGGGACGGTCACTACTTTGGCAGCCATGGAAGCCCGCATGGAGACTTATGTTCCGTACCGCATCAACAATCGAACATTGACCAAAGCATGGATCACCGAGACGGTTCGGTCCCTGGCTTCCTTAAGCTTGGAAGCGCGACGCGGGCTTGTGGGATTGGAACCCGGCCGTGAGGACATTATTTTGGGAGGAGCCGTGATTGTGAGAGAAATTCTGGATTGTTTCGGGGTGTCCCACGTGCTCGTTTCCGATGCAGGCTTACTCGAAGGTCTTCTCTTGGATGTCATGCAAGGTGCCGCAACCCGAAGCGGTGTGTCACCCCAATGGGTTTGGCGGTTGGATTAAGACACGGAAAAACAACATTGGACTCTTGAGAGTGGATCTACAGGTTCACCCGATGTCAATGGATGTCCAGCACATGGAGAAAGGGCATGGATGAAAAAATGATGCATTATATTCCGGAAGCTCTGACCTTTGACGATATTCTCATTGTTCCTGCCTATTCGGAAGTTCTTCCGGCGGAAACAGACGTGAGCACCGTCCTGGCGGCGGGTATTTCCATGAGAATTCCCTTGGTCAGTGCCGCCATGGATACCGTCACGGAGTCCGAAACCGCCATCAGTATGGCCCGAGAAGGCGGTATCGGAATCATTCATCGGAACATGAGCATCGAGCGGCAAGCACGCGAAGTGGATAAGGTCAAGAAGTCGGAAAGCGGTATGATCGTGGATCCCATTACGGTCCATCCAGATCAGCCCATTGGCGATGTGATGGAACTCATGGCCCAATACCGTATTTCCGGGGTTCCTGTGGTCAAAGGTGATCAACTGGTGGGGATTATCACGAATCGGGACCTGCGCTTTGAAACGGATCTCACACGACCGGTTTCCGAGCTTATGACCAAGGACAATCTGGTGACGGCTCCTGTGGGCATATCCCTGGAGGATTCCAAGAAGCTTTTGCAGGAAAGACGCATTGAAAAGCTTCTTGTGGTGGACGATACCGGCCGACTTCGAGGTTTGATCACCATTAAAGACATCATGAAGGTCAAGAAATATCCCAATTCTTGTAAGGATCATTTGGGTCGGTTGCGCGTGGGAGCCGCCGTGGGAGCCGGTGCGGACACTCCGGAGCGGGTTCAAGCCTTGGTGAAGGCGGGTGTGGATGTGATTGTGGTGGACAGCGCCCATGGTCATTCCAAAAATGTTTTGCGTACCGTAAGCTGGATCAAAAGTGAGTATCCTCAGGTGCCGGTGGTGGCCGGAAACGTAGCGACGGCCGGCGGAGCGGAAAGCCTTATTGAGGCGGGAGCCGATGCGGTCAAGGTCGGCGTGGGACCTGGATCCATTTGCACGACTCGAGTCATTGCTGGCGTCGGGGTGCCTCAGATCACCGCCATCATGGAATGTGCTCGCGTGGCCCGACCCCGTGGCATTCCCGTCATCGCCGACGGTGGTATCAAGTACAGCGGCGACATCGTCAAGGCTTTGGCCGCCGGTGCCGATTCGGTCATGATCGGAAGCCTTTTTGCCGGAACCGATGAAAGTCCAGGCGAGACCGTGCTGTATCAGGGGCGTAGTTACAAGGTGTATCGAGGCATGGGGTCTTTGGGAGCCATGAGGGAAGGAAGCCGGGATCGGTATTTTCAGGATCAGGTGCAAGAGACGACCAAATTGGTGCCGGAAGGCATCGAAGGCATGGTGCCTTATCGAGGTCCTTTGGCTTCCACGATTCACCAGCTGGTGGGAGGTCTTCGTGCCGGCATGGGTTATGCCGGATGCCGTAATCTGGAAGAACTTCGCACCAAGACGCAGGTGGTGAGGATCACCAGTGCCGGCCTGAAAGAGAGTCATGTGCATGATGTGATCATTACCAAGGAAGCTCCTAATTATCAGGTTGATTTGAAATAAAGAACGGAGCCGTTATGGATTGGCATGCTCTGCATCCGGACCGGGTGCTTATCCTGGATTTCGGATCCCAATACACGCAGCTTATCGCGCGCAGAGTGCGGGAAAGCCATGTGTATTGCGAAATCCATCCCTATTCCATGGACTTGAAGGCGGTGCGCGCCTATGCCCCCAAAGGCATTATTTTGTCCGGAGGACCTTCCAGTGTGCATGATGCCAATGCGCCCTTGGCTTCTCAGGAGCTTTTTCAGCTGGGCATTCCCATGCTCGGTATCTGCTACGGCATGCAGCTCATGGCACACCTTCTTGGCGGATATGTTGAGCGTGCCGAAAACCGTGAGTACGGCCCGGCCCTTTTAGATGTGGATGAGCCGGCGGTGCTTTTTCAGGACATCGACACCAAGGATGTGCGAGTCTGGATGAGTCACGGGGATCGCATTGTGCACATGCCTTCAGGATTTCGTATCCTGGCCCATAGTCCCAATTCTCCCGTGGCTGCCATGGCGGACCCGTCTCGAAAACTTTACGGTGTGCAATTTCATCCGGAAGTGGCTCACACGCCGTGCGGCCGTACGCTGTTGGACAATTTTCTTTTTCATATCTGCGGCTGCAAACCCACCTGGACCATGAAAAGTTTTGTGGAATCGGCCATTGCGGCGGTTCGGGAAAAAGTGGGGTCCGACCGGGTCTTGTGTGCCCTCAGTGGTGGCGTGGATTCTTCCGTGGTGGCCGTCTTATTGCATAAGGCCATCGGTGACCAGCTTCAGTGCATTTTTGTGAACAACGGTCTTTTGCGGAAAGGTGAAGCTGAAACCGTGGAACGGGTCTTTCGAGACCATTTTGAAATCAACCTGGTTTCGGTCAACGCCACGGATCTCTTTCTCGATCGCCTCAAAGGAGTGACGGACCCTGAACAGAAACGAAAAATTATCGGCAACCTCTTCATCGAAGTCTTTGAACGGGAAGCCTCCAAACTTCAAGGGACCCGGTACCTGGCTCAAGGCACCTTGTATCCGGACGTGATTGAAAGTGTGTCGTTTAAAGGGCCATCGGCCACCATCAAAACGCATCACAATGTGGGCGGGCTTCCCGAACGCATGAAATTGGAACTCATTGAACCGCTTCGGGAACTTTTCAAGGACGAAGTGCGCCAATTGGGACGGGAATTGGGATTGCCGGAACGCATCATCATGCGGCATCCGTTTCCCGGACCAGGTTTGGCTATTCGTATTATCGGCGAAGTCACCCCGGAAAGTTTAAGAATCCTTCGTCAAGCCGATGCCATTGTTCTGGAGGAGCTGGAAGCCGCCAATTGGTACGATCGTGTTTGGCAGGCTTTTGCCGTGCTGTTACCTGTGCGTTCCGTAGGGGTCATGGGTGATGAACGCACCTACGAGCAGGTGGTGGCCATTCGAGCGGTGGAAAGTGTGGACGCCATGACCGCTGATTGGGCCCGGATTCCTTACCAGCTTCTGGCACGCCTTTCCAATCGCATCATTAACGAAGTGCCCGGAGTGAACCGCGTTGTCTACGACATTTCTTCCAAACCGCCCAGCACCATCGAATGGGAATGATATGGAAAGGGCTCAGCCGGTTCACAGGTTTTATCGGGAACAGCACAAAAGAGGCCCTTGGCATGCCTTTCGAGTTCAGGTGGAACAAACGGATTTGTGGGTACGGGCCGAGGCGGATCTTGCCCGCCAGACCCATGACCTTGTCCTGACCTTTCGACGCCATATCCTTGAATACAGCCGCACGGCTCCTCGTTTTTTGACATCCTTGACCCCATTGCCCGACGATCCTCTGGCTCCGGACATCGTGCGTCGTATGCTGCGGGCCGCCCGGAAAGCTGATGTAGGACCTATGGCCGCCGTGGCCGGTGCCATTGCCCAAGCCGTGGCCGAAGGACTTCTGGCCTGGACCGGTTCGGTCATCGTGGAAAACGGGGGGGACTGCTATGCCGTGGCTCAAGAAGATCTTGTGGTGGCTGTGTATCCGGGAAAGGAGTCCCCGTTTCGAGACCGGCTGGCACTGAAACTGGCCGCCGAGGATTTACCTATGGCCGTGTGCACTTCCTCGGGAACCCTGGGCCATTCCCTGAGTTTGGGCCGAGCGGATGCCGCCACCGTGCTTGCCAAGGATGCGGCTTTAGCGGATGCGTGTGCCACCGCCCTGGGAAATCGCGTCCGGTACCAAGATGATTTGGAACCGGCTTTGGCATGGATTCAATCCATTCCCGGTGTTCTGGGCGCTTTGGTAACCCTGCGCGATCATTTGGCCATCTGGGGAAACATCTCGCTTACGGAACCATAAAGCCCAAAAAGGCCTTGTGTTTCAAAAGGGTGGCTGGTATATGCTCAAGTAACCATTGAAATTAAAAGCATTTTTTTAAAATTGAGCGACCGATGGGCATGAATATCGTGGTGCTTTCCGACACACATCTCACGCACGTGACGCAGGAACTCCAAGACCTGTGTGCACGTTACTGCGATGCTGCGGATCTGGTGGTCCATCTTGGAGACTGGACGGCGGCTTGCGTGTTGGATTATTTCGAGCAGTACCGTTTAGAGGCGGTGTGTGGCAATACGGATGAGACGGCGGTGCGTTTGAGACTGCCGACGAAGAAAACGTTTCGGGTGGGCTCTTACCAAATCGCCCTGACCCATGGATGGGGTTACGGGGGCTATGGTGCGGACATAAAAATGCATCTGCTGGAGGCATTTGATACGGCCCATGTCATTCTTTTCGGACATACGCATCGGCCGGTTCTGGAAAAAGTGAATGGTCGGCTTTTGTTGAATCCGGGTTCTGTTTTTTCACCTCGAAGTTCTCAAGGAAGGACTTTGGCCTTGTTGCGAGTGGGTACGTCGCTGCACGCGGAAATCATCCAGCTGTAGGAGTGGGATCATGCAAAATCTGTGGGCGCCGTGGCGTATGGAATACATTTTGGGAAAAAGAGAACCCTACTGCATTTTTTGTCCGGAAGGCGGTGGGCTGAGTGACTCGGAACGCCTGATTCTCTATCGGGGTCGCTTGACCATGGTGATGATGAATAAATACCCTTACAATAACGGCCATCTTCTTGTGGCCCCGTGGCGTCATGTGGCGGACTTGGAAGATCTCGTGGAAGAGGAAATGACCGACCTCATGAGGAAGATTCAGATGTGCGTAAAAATCATACGCCCCCTCATGCGACCTAACGGCTTTAATGTGGGGCTTAATCTGGGCGCTGCGGCCGGAGCCGGCGTGGAAAGCCACTTACACTTTCATGTGGTGCCTCGATGGGAAGGGGATACCAATTTCATGACGGTTTTTGCCGATGTGCGCAGCATTCCAGAGCACTTGAAACAGACTTACGACAAGTTGCGACCACATTTTGACAAGGAGAAACTCCATGAAGCTTTTTAGGTTCGTGACCACCCTGTTGCTTGTGGCCGTGATCGTGCTTTTTGTCCGGCAGAACATGTCCACTTTTCAGAGGGATTTGGATTTCAGCCTGTATTTGTTTATCAGGGAAGATGTCCGCTGGACGCTTAAGGTCTCCACGGTTATTTTCATTTCAGGATTTGTGGGGCTGCTGGTCGGTCTATCCCTCATGTTTCGACCTTTTTTTCAGACACGCAGAGCTCTGCAGGCCGAAAGATCCGAAAAGGAACGGCTTTTGGCGGAAAGAGCTAGAGCTGTCGAAGAGGTTCGAGGACGGGATCAAACTGAACCGGAACCTCAAGCTCAGCCCTTTTCGGAATCGCAGCCGCACTCCGACGCATCCGCCTAAGGAGCCTCTACCAGACTGTGATCGCTCATGAACAAGATCACCCCCATGATGCAGCAGTATCTGGAAATCAAGGCACAGCACCCGGAAGCCTTGCTGCTTTATCGTATGGGGGACTTCTATGAGCTTTTCTTTGAAGATGCCGTGACGGCATCGCGCATTTTGGATATTGCTCTCACATCCCGGGACAAGAACGCGGAAAACCCTGTGCCCATGTGCGGCGTGCCATATCATGCGGCCGAAAGCTATATAGCTCGGCTGGTGAACGCGGGACACAAGGTGGCCGTCTGCGACCAGGTGGAAGATCCCAAAAAGGCCAGGGGACTGGTTCGAAGGCAGGTCACCCGTGTCATCACGCCGGGACTGGTGATGGAAAGCCAGAACCTATCAGCCAAGGATCCCAATTATCTGGCGGCTGTTGCCCATAAAGGGAACCGATATGGACTGGCCTATGTGGATGTTTCCACCGGTGATTTTTTGGTGGTGGAAGTGGAGGGGCGCGAAGCCCTCTTGCGTGAACTTGCCCGTGTAAGCCCCAAAGAGATACTCGTAGGCGATGAGCAGGAAACATCGTGGATTTCCGAAGTGACTTCGGTTCAAGGGGTCGCGGTGACGGTCCTGGAGGAGTCGGCTTTTGATGTGGCTCGATGCCGGGAAAGACTTTTGGACCATTTTCGCGTGTATTCCCTGGAAAGCTTCGGTATCGGGGAAAGTCCCTTGATTGTGCGGGCTGCGGGAGCCATTTTGGACTATCTTCGAACCAACCACCTGGACACCTGCGCCCATTTAAGAAAAATCACGCCGTATCGGCCAGGCGATTTCATGGCCCTGGATGAGGCCACACTCAAGAATCTGGAAGTCCTTCAGGCTACCGCCACCCTGACCCGTAAAGGATCCCTGCTGCATGTTCTGGACGAAACCCTGACCCCCATGGGAGCCCGGTTGCTTCAGAAATGGATCCGTTATCCTTTGCTGGATGTTACAGCCATTGCTCGAAGGCAAGATGCCGTGGCCGAATTGATGGACCAAGGAGGTACCCGTGCAGAAATTCGAGAAATCCTTGAAAAGATGGCGGACCTGGAGCGGATCGTCGCCCGTGTGAGTGTGGGCACGGCGGGGCCGCGGGATCTGGCGGCGCTGAGACGCTCCTTGGAAATACTACCGGAAATTCAAGAACATTTGCAGCGTTTTTCTTGCACCTTTTTGTCACAGTTGGCTTTCGATTGGGATTCCCTGCCAGATGTGGCCAAGCGTCTTGCGGAAACCCTTGTGGATGATCCTCCCCATACCTTGGCCTCAGGCGGGGTGATTCGCCCGGGTGTGGATGCGGAACTAGACCATTACACACGCCTGGCCCTGGATGCCAAAGGGTGGATGGCGGAATATGAAGTCAAGGAACGGGCACGTACCGGCATCAGTTCCCTTAAGGTGCGGTACAACAAGGTGTTCGGCTATTACATTGAAATTTCCAAAGCCAATCTAGCCCTTGTGCCTGATGATTACATACGCCGACAGACCTTGGTCAACGCCGAAAGATATATCACTGAAGAACTCAAAAACTTTGAAGACCAGGTTCTGCATGCGGATGAAAAGCGCCGAGAACTGGAAGAACGGCATTACGAGGAGCTACGCCTATGGGTGGCGCAACATGCCCAAAGGATTCTTAAGGCAGCTGAACATGTGGCGCATCTGGATGTTTTGGCTTCGTTGGCGGAAACGGCCGCCCGTTGGGGATATTGCCGCCCGATCGTGGATGACGGGGACGAGATTGTCATTCGAGAAGGACGTCATCCGGTCGTGGAACGCTTCCTTCCCGAAGGATCCTTCGTTCCCAACGATGTGCAACTGAATTCTCGGGACCAGCAGATCCTCATGATCACCGGCCCCAACATGGCCGGAAAATCCACCATTTTGCGTCAAACGGCGCTGCTTGTGCTCATGGCCCAAACAGGCTCCTTTATTCCGGCAAAGGAAGCCCGCATCGGGGTTGTGGATCGCATTTTCACACGCGTAGGTGCTTCCGACGATCTGGCTCGAGGCCGTTCCACCTTCATGGTGGAGATGCAAGAGACGGCCAACATTTTGCACCAGGCTACACCCAGAAGTCTTATTATCCTGGACGAAATCGGCCGCGGCACGTCCACCTTTGACGGCATGAGCCTGGCGTGGGCCGTGGCCGAATACCTTCATGATGTGCATGGCGTCGGCGTCAAGACCTTATTCGCCACGCACTATCATGAACTGACGGAACTGGCGGAAAGACTGCCTCGCGTTAAGAATTACAATGTTGCCGTCAAGGAATTTGAAACCGACATTGTTTTCTTTCATCGCCTGCTTCCCGGAGGTACCAACAAGAGCTACGGTATTCATGTGGCGCGGTTGGCGGGGCTTCCCAAAGAAGTGATCGTTCGAGCCCAAGAAATACTGAGTCAGCTGGAAACGGGAAGCCATCGGCCTCCTGAAAGGCCTAAAGACACGGCTCGTTCGGCGCCCCGACGTAAATCCCGAGTGGGGTTTCAGATGAGCTTGTTTCAACCTGGTGTGGAGTGGCTTCGGGATGCCATCATGGCTTTGGACCTGGACCGCATGACTCCTCTTGCGGCTCTCAAGACTCTTTACGGACTTCAAGAACAAATCAAGGGGCGTTTCGGTGCAGGAGCCGTGCCCACCAAACGCAAAGAGACTCTTGAGCATGAAGAGACGTGGGACCCTGGAACCTCGCCTGATACAAAAAATCCAGGTTTCCGCCTTCAAGGTGACGAAGGTTCAGGAATGTTTCGTGAGGGAACATCGCGGCCAAGCGGTGGAGAATCACCATGAAGGGATTTTTGACAAGAGCGAAAGGTCTTTGGAGTGCGCTGGTTTTTGGACTGACTTTAGCTGTAGGCAGCGCCTTTGTGCATGGAGCGGCACCCCTGAGCTTGGAAAGTCGTTACCATGAGGCGCGCCGGCAGTATCTATCCCTCATGGACCAGTTGTCTGATTCCAAAAAACAAGCCCTCTTTCGGCAAAATATTCAGAAATTTCAAGAAATTCTTCAAGAAGATGTCAAACAGACTTTATCGGATCGGTGCCTTTTCATGATCGCTCAGTCCTACCATCGGCTTTATGATGCTCTCAAATCGGAAAACGACTATAAAAACGCTCTCCATTTTTACAAACAAGTGGCCCTTCGGTTTCCTCAAAGCCCCTTGGCCGATGATGCTCTGTTTCTTTCGGGAATCCTCATGGAAATGAAGGAACCAGAAGAGGCTTCTTTGGAATTTTCACGCCTCTGTGTTCTTTTCCCTCAAGGCGATATGACCTCAAAGGCTCGGCAAAAAGCTGAAGAACTGGCCAAACGGCTTAGGACTTCAGCATCGGTGCCCGCTTCTGAGGCTTCAACGATGGCCGGCAGGGACAAGGTGACTTCCAAACCTAAGGAAACCGGCCAGGAAAAAACACCGAGTCCGGCGGCGCCAAAGGTTGTGGAACCGGCCCGAGAAGAGGCCAAAGTTGCTGTGGAAAAAATTCGTCACTGGTCAGCGGAAGAATACACTCGAGTGGTGGTTTACCTTAACGGTCCCGTACGCTACAGCCGCAGTGAACAGCTTGCAGATCCCGATAAAAAGCTGCCTCAACGTATCATTCTTGATCTGGAACGCTGCAGCGTGGGTCCTCAAGTCAAGAGGGTCATTCCCATCGAGGATGGCTTGTTGGAAGACGTGCGCTTGACGGCTTCTTCTGAAAACAAAACCCAGGTGATTGTGGGCTTGCAATCGGTGGAATCTTATCGAGTCTTTTCTTTGGCCGATCCATTTCGCGTTATCATTGACGTGCAGGGCAAGAAAAAAGCGCAACCCTCCACAACGGCTCGAACGGAAACACCACCTCCTGCAACCCCTGTGGTGCCGAAACCCGTGGTCAAAAAGGGTATGCCCAGCATGGTGGCTCAATTGGGGTTGACGGTAAGACGCATCGTTCTGGATCCGGGCCATGGAGGCAAAGACAAAGGGGCCATCGGTCCTGGAGGGGTCTACGAAAAGGACATCACGCTGGCCATCGCCAAGGAGTTGAAAAAAGTTTTGGAAAAGGAAGGCGGCTATGAAGTGACTCTTACACGCGATTCCGATCGATTCTTGAGCCTGGAAGAACGCACGGCCATCGCCAACACCAAGAAAGCCGACCTTTTCGTTTCCATTCATACCAATGCCCACGAAGATCCAAGCCTTGGCGGTATTGAAACTTATTTTCTTAATTTTTCCAAAGACAAAGAATCGGCACGCTTGGCAGCTCGAGAAAACGCTACATCAGCCAAGCATATCAGTGACTTGGAGGCCATCTTGAATGAGCTGTTACACCACACCAAGATCGATGAATCATCTCGTCTCGCTCGAGACATTCAGCAGGGCATGATGCGTAGTCTGGAAAGCAACGTGCCGCTGCGCGACTTGGGCGTCAAGCAGGCTCCCTTTTATGTGCTTCTTGGCGCTCAAATGCCCAGTGTCTTGATTGAAGCCTGTTTCATTTCCAACCCTCAGGAAGAAAGGCTTTTGACCCAGACGCAATTCCAACGGAACTTGGCAAGAGCCATTGCCAAAGGGATTCATTCGTACCGCGAACGGCTGGCCCAAGTGGGCCGGATGGGGGAAGGCGCATGAGCCCGTCCGAAGTGAGTGGCGTGAGTCCCGGGACGGTGGTGGAATTTTTTGAAGCCAAGGAACTGCTTCTTGGAGTCTGCCTGGCCGTCAAAGATCAAAGACTCAATGTGCTGACGGAAACCAACCGGGAAATGAACCTGGTTCTTCGCCGTGTGGTATCGGTTTCTCCCGGCAAGTTGAATCCTTCTCTGAGTCGAGACGACCTGGTTCGTGCTCTCAAGAACATTCGGCAATTGCGTGAATCCCTGGCTGGTCAGGTGAATGTGGCGGAATTGTGGTCTGTGCTGGAAGGCGAATCCGAAGCCTACAGCGTTCAGGATTTGACCGAGCTGGTCTTTGCATCAGGAGTCACCGATGACCATGTGGCGGCGGTGCAACGGGTTTTGTTGGCCGATCGTTTGTACTTTCAATTCAAAGACGGCTTCTTTGTCGCAAGAACCGCGGAACAGGTGGAACGTCGCCGTGAAGAAATAGCTCGAGAAGCCGAAAGAGAACGACTTTTGGAAGAAGGCGCTCAATGGCTGCGTCGTGTCTGGCAGTCAAAACCTGGGACTCGTCAGGAGATATTTTCACCAGAACTCATAGAAAAGATTCAGGATTTCGGACTCTTCGGCCAGGAGGCGGAAAACGCCGGTTTTGTCAAGGAACTGCTCGCTCGAGCGGGCCTTACGGCGCAACCGGCCACAGCCTTTCGGCTGCTGGTGCGTTTAGGGGTATGGTCTGAAAATGAAAACCTTTACTTACACCAGCAAGGATTAAGCATCGAGTTTCCCGAGCAAGCTCTGAAGGCGGCTGACGCTGCCAAGAGTCTTGGGCAAAGGATCAGTGTTGACGAGGCACGAAGTGATTTTCGTGCACTCGATGTTTTTACCATTGACAGTGCTACGACGCGGGATTTTGACGATGCCTTGAGCTTTCGCCCCTTGGATACAGGTCTTTGGGAAGTGGGGGTGCACATTGCGGATGCCGCCCATTTTGTGAGCATGCACGATGTTCTGGATGAGGAAGCCGCATCCCGGGTGACATCCATTTACCTGCCTGATCGACGTATTCCCATGCTTCCTCCGGCCTTATCGGAAGAAGCCTGCAGCCTGTGCTTGGGGAAAGACAGAGCCACCCTGAGCTTTCTCATGGAAGTGGACGAAGGGGGTCGAATTCATCGTTGGACCATTCGCCCAGGCATTGTTCGAGTCACCCGTCGACTGACCTATGAGCAGGTGGATTCTTTGGTGGAAACCGAGGAACCGTTCAAGATTCTTTTGCACCTCAGCGAACGACTTCGAGAAGAGCGACGGGAAAGAGGCGCCGTGCTCTTGCCGTTGCCGGAAATTCACATCAGTGTCAATGACCATGGCATGATCCAGCTGGTGCGTTACGACAAGGAAAGCCCGAGCCAGATCATCGTTTCGGAATGGATGATTGCCGCCAACGGTCGTGCTGCCGCTTACCTGGCGGAACAGAATCTCCCTGCCATTTATCGGTGCCAGGCGGAATGCCGCCCGGAAACGGATCAGGTCCAAAGCGATTATCCCATTTTTCACATTTACCGACAGCGTCGTCTCTTTGCCCGGGCGGAACTGGAAACACGCCCCGGCCCTCACTGCAGCCTAGGCATGAACCCTTACACCACCGTCACCTCTCCTATTCGACGTTACATGGACCTGGTGGTGCAGCGTCAGATTAAAGCCGCGCTTCTTCAAGGCCGGCCGGCTTATACGGAAGAAGAGCTGGAAAAGATTCTCACCCGCATGCGCGTCCAATTGGGCAAGATCGCCTTCGTGCAACGCAAATGGACCCGTTATTGGATTCTTCGATACCTGGAACAGGAAGACATTCAAACGCTTCACGGTATTGTTCTGGATAAAAACGCCAAGTTCGCCCACATCCTTGTGCCCGATTTTCTCTTGGAAGTGCAGGCGCCGCTTCCTCAGGAACATCCCGTGGGACCCGGTGAAATGGTGCGCCTGAAGATCGAGCGGCTTCATCCTCGAGACGACGTGCTTCGTGTCCAGATCGTGTGACGAAACCGGCGAAGCACGGTATCGCTGTGCTTCGCCGGTTTTGAAATGAAATCGAGAAGTTTCAATGCTCAGAAGATTATGAGGAAGCGGCTGAAATATGGGATTGGCCTTGAAGTTGGTGAAGGAGATAGGCTTCCATAAAGTCGTCCAGTTCCCCGTCCAGAACACTGTCCACGTTCCCTTTTTCCACCTGAGTGCGGTGGTCCTTGACCAGGCGGTAGGGCTGAAGCACGTAGGATCGAATCTGGTTTCCCCAGGCGATGTCGTCCAAGCTGTCGTGCAGTTCCTGCAATTCCGCTTGTTTTTTTTGCATTTCCCTTTCATAGAGCCGAGCCCGTAAGACTTTCATGGCCAGATCTCGGTTGCGGTGCTGAGAACGTTCATTCTGGCACTGGACCACAATGCCTGTGGGAAGATGGGTGATCCGTACCGCCGAACTGGTCTTGTTCACGTGTTGGCCGCCGGCACCGCTGGCCCGAAACGTGTCTATCTGCAGGTCCGAAGGCTTGATGTCGATCACAATGGAATCGTCCACTTCCGGGTAGACGAACACGGCGGCAAAAGAAGTATGCCGACGTCCGCTGGCATCAAAGGGGGAGATTCTCACCAGACGATGCACGCCGGATTCGCCTTTGAGCAACCCATAGGCATAGGGCCCGGAGACCGTAAAGGTGGTGCTTTTGATTCCCGCCTCTTCTCCTTCCAGAAGATCGATGACTTCGGTTTGAAATCCTCGGCGTTCACACCATCGGAGGTACATGCGCAGAAGCATTTCCGCCCAATCCTGAGCTTCCGTGCCTCCGGCTCCCGCATTGATGCTGACGATGGCGTTGCGGGCATCATTTTCTCCGGCCAGCATCTGACGCACTTCCAGGGCCTTGACTTTTTTTTGAATTTCTTTGGTCTTACGGGCTACTTCGCGGACGGTGTCCCCATCGTCTTCTTCAACGGCCAGATCCAGAAGCAGTTCGCTGTCTTCCAGTTCCCTCTTCAGAGTTTCGAATTCAGAGACGATTTCTGAAAGCTGAGCTCTTTCCTTTAAGACTTCCTTTGATTTTTCCGGATCGTTCCAAAAATCTTCCTTGGATATGGCCCGATCCAGCTCCTGAAGTCGCCGGCGTTTTTCCGCAATGTCAAAGATAACCTCCCAACGTGTCCACCCGCTGGTGCAGTTCTTTGAGGGAGTTTCGAATTTCTGAAGTTTCGATAACCATGATGTTTTCCTCCTTACGGGCTGTCTTGGGACAGCACTTTTTTTTTCAGTATAGCATACCGGAGAAGCGTCCCCTAGAAAGATGACCGAAAACAGGCCATGCCAGGGGATTCCATGCCGTATTGTAGGGACGAGGCGGCACCTCGCCCCTACAATAACAATACAAGCCCGAAACCGCATTTTTCCTGGGAGCGTGGGTCTTCGGCCCGCTCATTGTGCGGCCGGGACGCCTGCGCTTCCTGGAAAAAACAATCTTTTTCGGACACACTCCTAGAAAATTCCTTGAGACTTGTGTCGCGACCGAGCCCGCTCCCCATACACGAGACACAGGAGTGTCGTCAAGGTGCAGCCAAACGCAAACACATTTCCATAACGCACATAAAAGGTGGGAGCTTTGTTCCCAGGGATAATCTCAGCCCTTGTGGTTCCGGTGAGGTTCAGGGGCAGGGAGGTGAGGGTTCTACCGGCAGCGTCAAACACAGCACTGATGCCCGTATTGGCGCATCGCACCACGGGAACTCGGCATTCCACGGCACGCCAGCGTGCGATTTCCAGGTGTTGATACGGAGCGGCTGTTTGACCGAACCAGGCGTCATTGGTGAGATTGACCAACACCCGGGCTCCATGGCGCCAAGCGTCTCGAGCCAATTCCGGAAAGATGGCTTCATAGCAAATGAGAACCCCAAGGGATGTGTCCTTGAAAGGGAAAACGGAAGGATTTTCCCCTGGAACGAAATCCCCCGCGGCGGCCACAAGTTTTTCCACGAAAAAGAGGACGGACTTTAAGGGCACGTATTCCCCAAAGGGCACCAGATGGCGTTTGGCATAGGAAGCCACGATACCTGCTTCGGGATCCAGCAACGCGGCACGGTTTTGCAAGCGTGGGGAAATCCCGTCAGGAATCACCCAGGGAAGCCCCAAAAGAATGGGCACTTGAACCGAAGAGGCGATCTCATGAAGTTTTTGAGTGGGTCGTTGCTCGTATCCGTAGAAAAAGGGTGCCGCCGTTTCCGGCCAGACCAGTAGATCTAAGGGTTTTTCCTGGGAAGCCGCCTGTGAAAGGTTCCAATAGATGTGCAGGGTCGTCTCTTGGTACTCAGGATTCCACTTCAGAGACTGGTCGATATTGCCTTGAACGAGCGCCACATGCAGAGGCTGGGCGGTATCCTTGGTCGATGCTTTTAGGGAATCTTCCCGCCACACACCATAGCCCACAAAAAGGGCTCCGCAGAGGATTCCTAGCAGCGCATGGCGCAGTCCAAGACGCCTGGTGACAAGGCGTGCCACCAAGGTGTTCCCAAGAACGACCAGCCACCCCACACCATAGACTCCCGCTACATCCGCGGTTTGCAAAAGGGGAGTCACCGTGGTTTGCGTGTATCCTAGATTGGTCCAGGGAAAACCTGTGAGAAGATAGGCCCGGGCCCATTCCAGAGCAATCCAGAGGCTGGGAAGTCCCCAGACCTCCAAGGCTGGCACATCCCGCCAACGACGTGCCACGGCGAAAAAAATTGCCGTATAGAGGGCGAGATAGGCACACAGGAGACAAAGAACCGCTGCAGACACAGGAAGCGGCAGGTTTCCATAATGATTGATCACGTAGGTGATCCAATAAAGCGTGGTCATGTGATGGACAAACCCGGCGACAAACCCCAGGGAAAAGGCTGTTCGCAGAGGCATCTTGTCCAGAACCACCAGAAGGGGAACCAGCGCAACCCAGCTGAGCGCGGCGAAGTGAAAAAAAGGAAAACCTGCCGTCAGCAGCAGGCCCGTGACACAGGCGGCTGTCCAGGAGGATGTGAGCAGGCCTGTCAAGGATGGGATCCCTTTCAATCGGAAGATTCCGATTCCGCCTGCGTATTTTCCGGAAGGGATTCGTGGCGGCGGATGCGAACCTTTTGCACCTTGCGACTATCGGCGGCTTCCACGATCATTTCCAGGTTCTTGAAATAGACCTTTTCATGCACCGAGGGCACTCTGCCCAAACGGCTGATGATGAAACCGCCGACGGATTCGAATTTTCCCTCGGGAAACTCCAGGTCCAGATAATCCTCCAGTTCTTCCACATCCAGTCGAGCATCCACGAGGATGGAACCGTCTTCCTGTTCCACCAGCCAGTTTTCCTCTGCGTCGTACTCATCCATGATATCGCCGATGATTTCTTCAATGATGTCTTCCATGGTGAGCACGCCCGCTGTGCCGCCGTACTCATCAATGACGATGGCCATGTGGGATTTTCGGTGCCGAAGATCCCTCAAGACTTCGCTGATCTTCTTGGATTCGGGAATGAAGTACGGAGCCCGCAGAATCTCCGAGAGATTGATCTCGGTTTTGCCCCAATGCTGCAACAGGTCCTTGGCATGCAAAATGCCGATGATGTTGTCGATGGAATCCTGATAGATGGGGATTCGAGAGTGGCCCGATTCCACGATCAGTCCGATGAGGGATTCCACGGTGGATTCATGGGGGGCGGCGACGGTATCGGTTCGAGGGACCATGACCTCGCGAGCAACTGTATCACGAAAGGAAAAGATTCCCTGAATCATTTCCCCTTCGTCTTCGGTGATCAGCCCGCGCTCTTCTCCCTCATCAATGAGCTCTTGGATCTGCTTTTCCAGATCCTTCGGTTTGTCGATCCGCGAGAGGCGGCGCAGAGCCTTTTTCAGCCAGCGCGACAAGCCTTTGGCAGATTCTTCTTCCAAGTCTTTCCCTCAACCTTGCAACAAGGCCAATGAAGCCGACGTCCTTTGAGGACCGGCAGACGTCCATGGCATTGGAAGAAATCTAACAAGCCCCTTCAGGGCTTGTCTAGAAAAATATGGGCAAGCATTTTGTGAACCAGTCGAGCTGCAAGAAAATCGGGAGCGACCATGCCTGGAATGGGGCACAGTTCCATGACATCGAAACCTACGACCCGCTTTTGGGTTGTGACGGCACGAAGCAAGGTCAAAAGGTCGTACCAGCCTAAACCTCCCGGTTCCGGTGTGCCTACGGCAGGCATGATGGAAGGGTCCAGCACATCCAAATCGATGGTCACATAGACGTCAGGGCCCAAATGGTCCAGAATTCGAGGAATCGTGCGAGAGTCTCGAACCACTTCCTCGGCGAAAAAAGCAGGAATTGGTTTTTCACGAATCAGTTCATGTTCTTCCCGAGTCATGGAACGCAATCCCACCTGAACCAGATGAACACTGTCCAGCACATGGCGCATGACACACGCATTGCTGAACGGGGTTTCCTGGTAGAAGGCGCGAAGATCCGGATGCGCGTCCAGATGAAGAACCGTCAAAGAATGAAACTGAGCTGCAGCTGCCTGAATCATGCCCAAAGACATGAGGTGTTCGCCGCCGAGAAGGACCGGAATCTTTTCCGCGGCAAAGAGGGCCGCCCCCACGGCACGAACCCTTTCCACCATGTCTCGAGGGGAAACGGCCGTGACCTGCAGTTCCCCCAAAGTGGCGATTCCATACCGGTACGGCTCCGTGCCCGTATCTTCTTCATAGCATTCCAGTTCTCGAGACGCCGCAAGGATGGCTCGAGGTCCTTCTCGAGTGCCCGCTCGAAAGGTGGTGGTCCCATCATAGGGCGCCGCCACAATCACCGCTCGAGCCTCTTCCACGGGACGGCTGTATTCCGGCAAGCCCAAAAAAGACAAACAGGGACCGAGATGATCCATCACCTCGGTCCCCAGCCCATGGGTATTTCTCTTCATGAAAAATCAGCGGCTCCGCTGGCGCAGCATGCGATCCATGCGCACCACGTGCGTGGAATCTTCGATGGTGTTGGGGAATTCCTGTCCTCGGTCCAAAACATGGATTTCGCATTTCTGAATACGAAACCGTTCCTTGACGGCAGCCACCGCTTTATCGGTATCGAAAGGCTTGCAGGAAAACATATCCAAGCTGAGATACCTTTTTTCCGGGAAGGTGTGAATGCTGATGTGGCTTTCCGCTATGAGCACAAAGCCGGAAATTCCCCAGTCTTCAGGGACCACCCCGTTGTACCGAAAAACATACGGGGGCATGATCTTGGTCATTTCCATCTCTTGTGGATATTCGTCCAAGAAATTGTAAATCAAATTGATGTCCTGCAAAACTTCAGGATCACATCCGTACCCGTCCAGCATAAGATGGACCCCGAAGCCGAATTCCGGTTTTTTCATGTTCATGTGCGGTACCTCCCCGACCTTTCGATAAATCATCCGGAAGCCGAAAGCTGCCGGTGACGGTATTCCTGAATCAGCGGCCCCGAGCCTCAAAACCGGGACTGGCTCACCACCCATAGAAGTTGCGCTTCGCCCCGACCGGAATTTTCCACCCAATGCCGCGTGGAACTCTTAAAATAAAAACAATCCCCCACACTCAACCGATGGGGTTTGTTGTCGAACCACAATGTCACCGATCCCTTGATGACAAAGCCGAACTCTTCCCCCTCATGAGGGGTGTGTTCCACGGTTCGGCCACCTTTCTGCATCCGCACAATCACCGGATCCATGATCCGGCCCAGAGCCCTTGGTAAAAGAAAATAAATGGCGCACTCCTCCGTGGATTCAGAACTGAGCACACGCGATCTCTTGCGAGCCACCACGGTCGGCCTGGGCATATCCTGAAAAAACTCGGCCAGATCCACTCCCAACACGTCCAAAATACTCTTCAACGTGGCAATGGACGGCGACGTCAAGTCCCGTTCCAACTGGGAAATGAATCCCTTGGTCAAATAAGCCCGATTGGCCAGTTCCTCCTGGGTCAGGCCGTTTTCCATGCGAAGCCTTCGGAGTTTATCTCCGATCTTGAGGCCGTCCTCCATGGTTTACCTATATTAAACAGAAAGTTTAAAAAAGCGCGCTTTGTATAAGAGCACGAACCCGTGATGTCAAGAAAAAATTGAGCGCTCTTTCCAAAAGGAGCGTCCGAAAGCTGAAGCCTCAAAGCGTCACGGAAGGAAAGAGAATCAAAGGGTTAGACGACCGATCGGGACGGTTCGTTGGCGGCTTCGGACGATGTTGCAAATGGAGTATCATCGCCGTCGAGGCACAGTCGATTGCCGCCCAACTCCTTTTTCGCGCGATACTGAGCCTTATCGGCACGTTCAATGAGGTTCTCGATGCTTTTTTCCACGTCCCCGTTCAGGTTTTCAAACCGAGCGGCCCCAATGGACAGGGTTGTGGGAGTCGCATCCAAAGCGGCGTAACGTTTCTGAATGCGTTCCACCACCATGCGCACCTGGTCGGCGTTCAGATACGGTAACACCACGGTGAATTCATCACCTCCGTAACGAAACGCCGAATCCACATGTTCTCGAATGGACTGCTGCAGAATGGTTCCCAGTTCAATAAGCAGGGAATCTCCCGCCTGATGGCCTTCCTGGTCATTGTACTGCTTGAAAAAATCGATATCGATAAAGACCAGAAAAAGGGGATGACCATAACGGATGGAGCGTACCGCTTCCTGGACCAGAACGTTTCGAAAATGGCGTCGGTTGAAAAGGCCGGTCAAAGGATCTCGAATGGCCAGCTGCTCCAGTTCTCGACGCAGAAACCGCTCGCGAAGCAGCCGTCGTATCTTGGCCTCCAGCTTGTCCAGGCCAAAAGGTTTGGTGATGAAATCCGCCGCTCCGGCGCTGATCACCTCCACATACTTGTATCTGGTGGCGTGTCCGGTGATGGCAATCACGTCGGTGTGCGGGTAATGCTGCCTGATGTGCTCGATGAGTTCCATGCCGTCCATGCGAGGCATGTCCATGTCGGTGATCACAATGTCGTATGGGGCGAGTTTGAGCTTTTCGGAAGCGTCTAAGCCGTCGGAGGCCATATCCACATGGTGGCCGATGTAGCTCAAGCTTTCCGCCACCAATTCCCGCACGCTGCGCTCGTCATCCACGACGAGAATCCGCTGCGGACCAAAGCTGTCATCTCGAAGAAGGGTTTTCATGTGCTGTTTTTCCCAAGAAGCGTTTGCACCGAACGGTGAAATACAATACGTTGTCTTTCGGCTTTTGGCAACGGGTTTTGCGTGAAGATTCAAGGCGAAACCGCCCATTGAGGGCGACAGAGAGGGTTAAGGTTCATGGAACGTCTCCTGATTATTTACAAGAAAGGTCGAAGCGATGCCGCCCGGCTGGCGCAGGAACTGGTTGCATGGCTCACGGCTCGAGGCATTAACGCGACGGCTCGAGAGAACCTACCGGAAACAGAAATGATGAGTCCCCCGTCTTCCCCTCCTATGGATGCCGATGCGGTCGTTGTTCTCGGCGGGGACGGCACCTTGCTCAGTGTCGCCCGTCAAGTGGCGGACCGAGATGTTCCTATTGTAGGTGTGAACTTGGGCGGTTTGGGTTTTCTCACGGAAATCAGTCGAGAACGCTGTTTTCAGGATTTGGACCATGTGCTTTCTGGAGCCTACGAAATCGAAGAACGGATGCGGCTGCGTGTGGTCATTCTAAGCCGGGGTCGAGAAGTTTTTGTCCAGACGGTTCTCAATGATGCGGTGATCAACAAGGGAGCGCTTGCCCGCATCGTGGAGCTTGAAACCTTTATTGACGGTCGGTACCTGACTCATTACCGTGCCGACGGCCTCATCGTCGCTACCCCTACGGGATCGACGGCTTACAATCTTTCCGCAGGGGGTCCCATCGTCTATCCTACGGCACAGGCGGTCATTTTGACCCCCATCTGTCCCTTTACCTTGACCAACCGTCCGATCATTTTGCCGGCTTCATCCCTCATTGAAGTGCGACTGGACGAGAGGGCTCAGGATGTGACCCTGACCTGCGACGGGCAGGTGGGGTATCATCTTTCTCCCAAGGATTCCATTTCCATGGCCATGTCCCCCCATAGCCTCAAACTCATCAAACCTGCCAGCACCGATTACTTCGACATTCTTCGCACCAAACTCAAATGGGGGCAGACGTGAGACCATGAGGTCGGGGTTCTTTGACGTCTTTGCGCTGTCGGGGAGCATCTCTGAAAAGCCAAAAGCCGCGAGGTGTTCCAGGGAAAACCGACTGCCATTTAGTTCGAGCGACCGCGCCCCCAGGGAAAAATGCGTTTTCAGAAATGCCCCTTGAGAACTTGTCCGAAAATTTAAAATGAGCCTCCCAAGGCCGGAGCGTAGGGGCGAGGCGCCGCCTCGCCCCTACCGGCCTGCGCTGGTGTTTTTTCTTGGAACACTGGGCTTTCGGCCCGATCATTTTGCAGCCGTGACACCCGCGTTTCCAGGAGGAAATCCGCTTTCAGAGACGCTCCTACGTTGCCGTTCTTGAACAGGCTCCAAGGCAAAGGGCCGATTTCAGGCTAGAGCGCACGCATCCATTCGGGTTTCAATGGGACTTGGCGCTTCAAGGCAGCATCGATCAGAGCCAGGCCCTTTTCCTTGTCCGAAGGCATTTTCACCTTGATGGGTAAATAGTTGGATGCGTGATTGGAAAGGAACAAGCCGCGGGACATGTGTGTGGAAGCGAGCATTTCCCGAAGTTCCATGAGGAGCTCTTCCGGGGTGGGAAGCACAAAGGCACCTCGGCGAACCTGTTCACCCAGCTCTGTGTTAGGAAGCACCATCAGGGTTAAGGCTCCCACATAGTGAGGGTCCATGGCTGTAAGGAGGGATCCGGTGGCCTGCGCATGTTCCAAGGATCGATCCCTTCCGGCGATACCCAAAAGGACCGTGACCGAAAGCTTGATACCGGCTTCTCGAACCCGACGGCCAGCTTCGATAAGTTTTTCCCGTGAAATGCCTTTGCGAATGGCACGAAGGGTTTCCGGGTCACCGCTTTCCACGCCCAGGTACACGATGCCTAGACCCAATTCCTTCAGTTCGGTAAGTTCTTCAGGGGTCTTACGTAAGATGCTCTTGGCGTTTCCGTAAAGGCCAACCCTCTGAATCCAGGGCATGGCCCGTCGAATTTTATGGAAAATATCCACAAGCCTTGGTTGCGGCACAATGAGCGCGTCGCCGTCGGTGAGAAAGACACGGCGAAGGAACGGAAAATGACGTGCCGCATAGGCGATGTCCTGATCGATGATCTCTTGATCCTTGATCCGAAACCGTACCCCTTTGTAAGTGCCGCAAAAAGTGCATTTATTATGGCTGCACCCCACGGTGACCTGCAAAAGAATACTGTCCGCCTCACTGGGAGGCCGAATGATGATACCTTCATAATGCATGCCGTCCATGCACACACTCCTGAAACACGGCGAATAACTCCGAAATGTTCAAAAGAAAGAAAGTTGAATCCGCGTTTGAGATTTGAAAACGATTCCTCTATAGTGAGCCGCTCAAAAATTTTCAAGCGAGGAGGCTTTCTTGATGACCGATCGTGACATGATCCTCTATGAACCTTTCACGGCAAGCATGGGACGCCGGTTTAAAATTCGCCGCGTGATTCACCGTCAAAAGACCCCTTACCAGCTCGTGGAAGTGGTAGACTCCCCCGATTTCGGCGTGACCCTTTTTCTGGACCGTCGGTTTCAGACCTCGGAAAAAGACGAATTCTTTTACCACGAATCCTTGGTGCATCCGGCCATGATGCTTCATGCCAACCCCCAGAGCGTTCTTATTATCGGGGGCGGCGATGGTGGGACATTGGAAGAAGTGTTGAAGTATCCGTCGGTGACCCACGTGACCATGGTGGAATTGGACGGGGAAGTGGTGGATATCGCCAAAGTGCATCTTCGAAGCATCTGCGGGGCGGCTTTTGAAGATCCTCGTGTTCGCCTCATCATCGGCGATGGCCGAAAATTTGTGGAAGAAAGCGCCGAAACCTTTGATGTCATCTTGTTAGATCTGACCGATCCCATGGAACCGTCCAAGTATGTGTACACCCGAGAATTTTACAGCCTATGCGCAGCAAGGCTTTCCCCGAACGGGATCCTCGGACTGCATAACGATTCCCCGTTTTTCTTTCCTGACGCCTACAACGTGATCACCAAAACCCTCGATGCTGTCTTCCCTTTTCGGCGCCAATACGCTGCCTACATCGTGGGCTATATGCTGGATTTCGCCTTTTCCGTTTGTGCCATGGATAATGTGCTGGAGGTGCCGGAAAAAGAATTGGAATGCCGCGCCGCCGATCGCGGGCTTCAGGGCCTTTTAAGCTACACGCCGCAGCTTCTGGAACGTTTTCGAACGCTTCCCGGATACATGCAGCGGATTCTCGATATCCCCTGCGCCATTTCCACGGACGCAGCTCCCTTTGTTATCGAAACGGAACCTTTTTAGGGTTTGAGAAGAAGCGGAAGCCGTTATGGGGTTTCAAGAAAACAGGCCGCTTTCTCCATCGGCCAAGTGCACGCGATGTCGGCAACAAGCCGTCATCGCGCTGCCCAGTCATCATGCCAATTTTTGTGAAGCGTGTTTTGAAGTTTTCTTTCGCCGTGCGGTTCTTCGGGCCATGAAAAAATTTCCCATCAAGGCCGACGAACCGATCCTGGTGGCTGTTTCGGGTGGTAAGGATTCCTTGGCGGCTTGGTCGGTCTTAAACGACTTGGGTTATGTCACCAAAGGAATTCACCTGAATCTAGGGATACCTTCGTTTTCAAAAGCTTCGGAAGAAGCCGTCGCCGCCTTTGCTCAAAGCCGAAATCTTTCGTGGACGAGCTGTGCCCTGAAGGATCTCATCGGCTATTCCATTTCGGAAATCCGTCAAAAAACCCGCCGACCCATTTGTTCCGTCTGCGGCATGATCAAACGCCGTTTGCTCAACAGGCTTGCGGTTCAGGAAGGGTTTCGAGTCATCGCCACAGGTCATAACCTGGACGATGAAGCCGGAAGACTCTTGGGTAATCTCGTGCGTAACCGTCGAGAATATATCGAAAAGCACTACCCCTACCTACCTTCCGTGCATCCTCGAGTGCCTGCCAAAATCAAACCCCTGTACCGCGTTTCAGCGCACGAAATCCGAACTTACTGCCGTGTGCACGGGATTGGGTTCTTGGAGGGGTCCTGTCCTTTGTCCCGAGGGGCCACAAGCCATATGTTTCAAGAAGCTTTGGACATGTTGGAAGTTAAAATGCCAGGAACCAAAAGGGATTTCTTGTTTGCCTACATCGAGACACGGTCCGCGCCGCACCTTACGGAAGATTTCGGCACATGTGACCGATGCGGAGAACCCTGTTACGGAACCCGTTGCAGTGTTTGCAACCTTCTGGAACGATTACGCGAACCACACCAAAGCCCGTCAAGCGAGGAAACGGGCTGACATGGCGTTCAGGACAATCCGAGTACTGATGCCGAGCCTTAAGCGCCGGCTTTCTACCCTTTCTTGACCCGGCCGGGCAGGAGAAGGTTCAGGGCGACACCGCTGATACCCGCCAGACCGATTCCCTTGATGGTGAAATCTCCCGCCGAAAAAGCCATACCCCCGATGGCGAAAACCACTACCACGGCCACAATGGCCATGTTTCGCGGCTCCATGAGGTCTTCTCCGGCACGCACCAAGGTGTTGAGCCCCACAACGGTGATAGCGCCGAAGAGCAGGATCATAATGCCACCCATGACAGGTACGGGAATGGTCTGGAGCAAGGCGCCCAATTTACCCACAAAGGCTAAGGCGATGGCACATAGGGAAGCCAGGGTCATAATGGCCGGGTTGAACACCTTGATGAGAGCCACGGCTCCTGTCACTTCCGAATAGGTGGTGTTAGGCGGGCCACCCAGCAAAGAGGCAAGGCTCGTGGCCAGACCGTCCCCTAAAAGGGTTCGGTGGATTCCCGGATCTTTGAGGTAGTCCTTTCCCGTCACGGAACCGATGGCCAAAATATCTCCGAAATGCTCGATGGCCGGGGCAATGGCCACCGGAGCAATGAAAAGCACCGCCTGCCAGTTCCATTCCGGAAACACAAAAGCCGGCACGGCCACCCACGGCGCATTGACCACTGGGGAAAAATCCACGAGACCTAAAAGCAGGCTCAAACAGTACCCAACCACAATACCGCTTAAAATAGGCACAAGACGCAGCATACCGCGTCCCTTGAGAGACACCAGAATGGTGGTGGCAAGAGACACCAAGGACACCAGCAGGGCTGTTTTTTCGGGGACCAGCACCGACGCGCCGTCACCTGTCTTTCCCAAGGCCATGTTGACGGCCACAGGGGCAAGAATCAATCCGATAACCATGATCACCGGGCCGATGACCACAGGCGGAAGAATGGTATCCAAAATGTGCGAGCCTTTCCAGCGAATGACGGCGCTGAAAAGGACGTAAACCAAACCGGAAGAAGCCAAACCACAAAGGGTTGCAGGAACACCCCAGGTGTGGACTCCGTAAATAATGGGTGCAATAAAGGCAAAGGAGGACGCCAAAAAGACCGGCACTTTTCCGCGGGTGACCACTTGAAACAAAAGGGTGCCGGCACCGGCGGTAAAGAGCGCCACATTGGGGTTCAGGCCGGTAAGAAGCGGGACCAAAACCAAAGCGCCAAAAGCCACAAAAAGCATTTGAGCGCCGATCACGATGTCCCGAGCCCGCAGTCGATACTCGGTGGAATGCACGCCGTGTTCCATGAAAACCCCCATTCTTTGTCCGTTGCATTGAGTCAAGGCCGACTCTCTGCAGTCAAGACCCCGCCTTCACACGAAAGCGGGGCCTCAAAATGTTTTCGTCCGAAAAAATTAAGTGCTCATCCGGTCGGGACGCCCATTTACTTGGTTCCGAAAATCTTGTCGCCCGCATCGCCGAGACCGGGCAAAATGTAACCGTCGGCGTTAAGTTTTTCATCCACGGCGGCCACATAGACATCCACATCGGGATGGGATGCTTCCAAGCGGCGAATACCTTCAGGGGCCGCTACAAGAAAGATGCCGCGAATGTTTCGGCATCCGGCTTCTTTCAAAAGATCGATGGTCATGACCAAAGTGCCCCCTGTGGCCAGCATGGGGTCAAGGATAAGAGAAATCCTTTCATGCATGTCCCCGGCCAGTTTCACGTAGTAACGCACCGGTTCCAGAGTGCTTTCGTTCCGGTACAACCCGACGACACTCACTTTGGCGCTGGGGATCAGGTCCAGCACACCGTCCATCATACCTAGGCCGGCTCGAAGAATCGGTACCACGGTGATCTTTTTGCCCTTGATCCGTTCCACTTCCACCGGGCCGCTCCAGCCCTGAATGATTTTCTTTTCCGTTTCCAGATCCTTGGTGGCCTCGTACGTTAAAAGGCGGGCCAGTTCCGATGCGAGTTCCCGAAAATCCTTGGTGCTGATATTATGTTTGCGCATGAGGCCCAATTTATGGCGAACGAGCGGATGGTTCACAATATGGACGGGCACGGGCGGCTCCTTTCTCCTTTACGAGACATGGGGTTGCAACCTTGGGCGCAGGCTATAGAGCAAAGGTGATGGGGTGTCAAGACGGGGCCATGGCGACGTGGAAAGATCTTAGGGAACCCAATGTGTTTTGGATTGGAGCGCATCGAGGAGGCTTGGGGCTGGGACCGGAAAACACCTTGGAGACAGCTTTGCTGGGGTTTCGATCTGGGGCTCATTTTTGGGAATTGGATGTGCAACTTTCCGCCGATGGAGTGCCCATGGTCCTTCATGACGACACTCTGGAACGAACCACCAATGCCCCAATTCTTTACCCGGAACGACGACCCTGGTATGTGTGGAGCTTCACGCGATCGGAATTGGCAACCCTTGGCATTGTTGGCTTCAGAAAAGAAAAGCTTCGTGACAATGCAGATCCAACCCCGTCTGCCGTCCTGCGTATTCCGAGTCTAAGGGAAGCTCTGGAAATGACACGAAACCTTGGATGGCTGGTCAATGTGGAGATCAAGGGAAAGGCGGAACATCACGACCGACTGGTTCAAGAAACGTTGAGGCTCATCACGGAACTGGGCATGGTTTCTCAGGTGCTCTTGTCTTCCTTTCACCTGGATGTGCTTTCAAGAGTTCGGGCCCTGGGAATTCCTGTGGCAACTGGAGTTTTGGTCAAAGAGGATGTCAAGGATCCGGTGGGTCTTGTGAGGGCTTGGAAAGCCTTTGCTTTTCATCCCGCGCAAAGCCATGTGCACCCGAATATGATACAGTCATGCCGAAATGAAGGGATTCCCGTCATTGTCTGGACCGTGAACGATTCCGCCAGGGTTCAAGAGCTTCAAGGCTGGGGTGTTTCCGCCGTCATATCCGATCGACCTGACGAAATGTGCGGAAAAACAAAGCTCTCGGCACATGCCTGAACACGGACTTGTCACGGAAGCGCAGCTGCTTCGCCCGCACTCAATGTGGGTCAAGGCCTTTCGCTTCCAGAAAAAAACCAGGTTCAGATTTGTAGGGGCGAGGTGCCGCTTCGCCCTTATGGACAAAGGGCAATTTATGCAACGGTTTCTATCGTTCTTGGGCAGGCTCTAGGAGGATCCAGCATCATGGTGACACTTTTGGATTACGGTGCAGGAAACGTGCGAAGTGTGGTCAATGCCATTCAAAGCCTTGGGCATTCGGTGCGTTTCGTGCAAAGTCCCGAGGATATTTTGTCTGCGAAAAAGCTCGTCTTTCCAGGGGTAGGCGCTTTTGGGGCCATGATGCGGGTGCTTCGAAACAAAGGGTTTGTGGAGCCTCTGCTTCGTTACCTGGAAGCGGACCGCCCTTTTCTGGGCATTTGTTTGGGCCTTCAGGCTCTGTTTCAAGGCAGTGAAGAAGATCCCGGTGAGGAAGGCCTTGGCTTTTTCAAAGGCATGGTGCGCCGGTTTCGTGTGAATCTGGCCGTGCCGCACATCGGCTGGAACGGCATCAAGCCGCGTAAACCTTCAGCCTTGTTTCATGGTTTGGACGGTGAAGAAAAATTCTATTTTGTGCATTCCTACCACGTGGATCCCGAGGATTCCGAGGTGATTCTTACGACAACCGATTACGGTCGAGAATTCGTGAGTGCCGTGCAGAAGGGGCGTGTGGCCGCCGTGCAGTTTCATCCTGAAAAGAGCGGCTCTGTCGGTCTCAGAATTCTTAAGAATTTTCTGGAAGCTTTGGAGGCACCCAGCGTGCTTCCGGCCAAAGCTCCCGCGCGAACCCAGCTGGCCAAACGCATCATCGCCTGTCTGGATGTTCGGTCCAACGATCAGGGAGACCTGGTGGTGACCAAAGGGGATCAGTATGATGTCCGGGAAAAAGGCGTGGTCCGTAACTTGGGAAAACCCGTGGAACTGGCGCGGCGTTACTACGAGGAAGGGGCCGACGAAATCACCTTTCTTAACATCACAGGCTTTCGCGATTTTCCGCTCAAAGATCTTCCCATGTTGGAAGTCCTTGAAAGGACGTCAGAAAAAGTCTTTGTGCCCTTGACCATCGGAGGGGGTATTCGAGACTATGTGGATAAGGACGGCACCAAATACAGTGCGCTACAGGTGGCTTCCGCCTACTTTCGATCCGGAGCCGACAAGGTGTCTATCGGAAGCGATGCCGTGCTTATTGTTGAAGATGTGCGGCGCACGGGAAAAACCACAGGCCGAAGCGCCATTGAAACCATTTCACGGCTCTACGGGAGCCAGGCCGTGGTGATTTCCATCGATCCGAGAAGGGTTTATGTGGCATCTCCACGTGAAGTGCCCCATCATGTGTTGGAAACACAAATCCCGGGGCCTCAAGGAGAACGTTATTGCTGGTATCAGTGCACCATTAAAGGAGGCCGGGAAGGAAGACCCGTGGATGCTGTGACTCTGGCTCGAGTGTGCGAAGAGTTAGGAGCCGGCGAGATCCTGCTCAACTGTATCGACCGGGACGGGACCAACCTGGGGTTTGATTTGGAGCTCATCAACGCCGTCAAAGAGGCCGTAACCCTTCCCGTGATTGCTTCCAGTGGAGCCGGCTGCGCGGAACACTTTCTGGAAGTCTTTACGCAAACACGGGCGGAATCAGCCCTGGCCGCCGGTATTTTTCACCGAAACGAAGTCCCCATCGGTGCCGTGAAAGCCTTCCTTCGGGGCAAAGTCCCTATTCGACCCACGCCCCACGGAACCCCTCAAAGGTGAAAACAAAAAAACCGGCGGCATTGAACGAAGACAATGCCGCCGGAATGTTGGTTTTCAATGGCTCTACGCCCTATGTCAGGCTCTTTGGGTTTGGCCGCCTTTTCACATCACGACTTTGGTGCGGTTTCTTTACCGTTTCCCTTTTTTCGAGCGCGCAGAAAACCTGCCAAACCCACCAGTCCGGATCCCATAAGTAGCATCGACGCCGGCTCAGGGACCACTTGCTGAGGTGGACCACCACCAGGTGGATCGAACCGAAGAGTCTCGTAAATGACATCATTGGCGCAGTTCACGGTAAACCCAATGGTGAGGATATCCGAGTTGAGAAGAATCGTATTGGCAGGGAAAATAAAAGTCAGACTCTCGGTTCCCCAGCCCGTAAAATTTACGTCGCCGAGATATGAACTAGTTTGACTAGTTGGTTGGGAAGCGAGCCCGATGGGGTGGTTGTCGCGAATAAGATAACCGCTCCAGTAGCCTGTCTTGTCCGTTCCAGACATTTGGTAAGCATTTTGATTATTTAAAACAATGTCGACGGCATAGAGGTTGTAATCCCACGAGGAAGGTATTTTGCCGTCTAATTTGTTCGTATTGTTATCAGCATAGACAACGTATTCCCAGTTTGTGTCATTGTCGACGCTTAAGAAAAGATCACCGGGCTCCAGCTTGTTCCACCCGTTGTTGGTGTTGCCCCAAGACGCAAAGGAAAACGTAATTTGGGTTAAATACCAATCTCTATTGATCTCAACCGTACCGCCCGTAAAATTTGGATCGCCGATGGTGTCCAAGTCATTGTCTTTTCCAGGCCATGAATCATTGTCTGTATTTACCCAGTTAGGCCAATACTTACTCCCGTCGCCGAAGCTTAAAGTCAAAGGCACGGACAATGACATTCCGGGGTTTAGCGTTACGGAAAGCACGCACAGGGCTAGGGAAACCAAAACCGGCTTGATCCTTCTCATAGGAAGATCCTCTCATTCGCAGTCATAGGATCCATGAAGTGAGCGTTCAAAAACGCCTCCTTTTTTTCCGTGACTAACAGACAGCAAGGGGTGTGCCAGCTAAGGAGAATTCAAAAGGCATGAAATGAAGAGGCAAATTGGCATGAAAAAACAATGGGATATGGGGTCGGTCAAAAGGGGGCGATTCGCGGCGGCTTTCGGCTCCGGAAAGAAGTGTGCAAAAGATTGCCGCATGGAGTGTGCAACGGATTGCACATGCGGCTAAGGTGTCGCATACATAAACGGCCGTGGAGATGTTCACCCCCCAGGCCGTTTTTCAGAAAGAAGAGCGTGATCGGTTTTCGACGGGAAGCCTAAAGCATCCCGTTTTCCCAAAAAATGAGAAGGGGATGTGAGCGAAGCTTTGTTCCTCTCTTTCATGCCAATCTTTGAAGGCTTCGAGCAAGCTGGGCCGCTTCAGCCACCAGGCGGCGAAGGGGAAGGCCTTGAGGGCAGCGTTGTTCAGCCTCTTTCAGTCGAGCCTCATTCAAGGTGGCAAAGACGCCTTCTTGCGCAAGGGGTCTTAGGACCTCGCATGCCGCCGCCAGATCCCCATAGTCCCGGGCATACATGAGGCTTCGCATCATGTCGAAGATGGGGGCTTGAGCGGCATGGGCGCAGATGGCGGCGCATCCGGCGCAATACTGGCCTCGAGTGGCTTCGGCGTAGTGTTGGAGTTCGTTTTGTTCTTCTCGGCTGAGCGAAGTTCGATCCAAGGCCGCCGCGACGTTGCTCATGAGGATGGTCATGGTGGGCATCTGGGAACAGATGCTTGCAACGCGTGTATCTTTCCAGACGGCTTTGAGCTTGGCCTGCTTGTCCGTAAAACCTCGTGCCAGCAGCTTTTCGGCCAGAGCGCCTTCGGCCGAGGAATCGGCTCGAAAAGGTCCGCCTCCTTGCGTTTTCATGGCCGTAAGGCCGATACCGGCGGCGACGCAGCGGTCTATGGCCCGTTTCATGGCATCGTCGTGCATGAGTCGAAAATTGTAGGTGAACATGATGCCGTCCACCCAGCCCAGACGAGCCGCTCCTTCCAGGCATTGAGCCATGTTGGCGTGGGTGCTGAAGCCGAAGAGGCGAATTTTTCCCGAAGCTTTTGCCTGTTCCGCCCACCGGCGCACATCCGGGGTCAGTTCCTCAATGCCATCCACGGCATGCAAAAAGTACAGGTCGATCCACTCCGTTTGCATGCGTTCCAGGCTGCGTTGCAGCAGTTTCGTCATACCGGCGGGGTCTCGAGCGTCGGATTTGGTCACCAGAAACACTTCTTTTCTCGTTTCAGGAAATCGGGCAAAAAAAGCACCGATACCCTCTTCACTGCGACCGCCTCCGTAACAGTCCGCCGTATCCCAATAGGTCACACCCCAGCGCAGAGCCTGTCGAAGCAAAGTCTGGTTGGATCCCGTGTCAAACATGCCTCCCAAGGACAAAATGGACACGGGAATCTTGGACACTCCAAAAGGCCGTACGGGAACCTTCTGGGGAGTTGCCGATTCCTGAGCCTTAGCCAGGGAAGGAAATCCCACGGACGTCGCCGTTGTTCCCGCAAGGCCTAGAATGGCGGCCGCCTTGAGAAATCTTCGGCGTGAAAGGTTTCCGGAACCGTGTGTGGTCGTCGAATCTTTTTTTCGATCCATGGTCGGTCCTCCATGTTTTTCGACAATCCAAAAAGCCGGGGCGTCAGAATCGGCCGGGAGAGCGCCTTGCCAGAAGGGATCGTTCCGGATGGCGCGATTCGTTTTCGGGCGAAACGCGAATGGCCGGAACCCCTCGAACAGGACATTCGTGCTCACAGATACCGCATCCAACGCATCGCGTGTGATCCACCACAGGCCGTTTCAGTTTCACCGCAAGATAGACAGGGCATGCCGAGTCCTCAAAGGATGCTTCTCCATGGCCGATGGTTTCCTGAACGTAAGACACCTGAATCCATCCGTCACCCCAATCGCGAATCGGCCAGTGTCGAGACGGATTCACCGGGTCCTGAACCAGCCAGAGGTTTTCCAGAGGCGCCACATTTTCAAAAGGGCGAAATCCATGTACGATCCAGCGGTTTCCTTCACGTGCGGTGACGCACAGGGGCGGCAACGGTAGTTTTTCCAGGGTTTCCACCGTCTGAATGGCCTTGGGACTTACCGGGCAGTTTTCTTCGCACACAATGCAAGGCTTTCCAAACGCCCAAGGTAAGCAGCGATTCCGGTCCACGAAAGCCGCTCCGATGCGGACAGGACCTCGTGCAGCGAAATCCCCGGTCCCATGCTTTTCGTCCAGGCTCAGTCTGCGAATGGCCGCCGTGGGACAAATGCGGCTGCAGGCCACACATTGGTACTGGCATCCGCTGGTCCCCGCTCGAAAATCCAAAACCGGCGTCCACAACCCTTCCAGGCCCGCTTCCCATAAAGCGGGCTGCAGAACGTTGGTGGGACAAATGCGCAGGCACTGGCCGCATTTGATACACCGGCGCAAGAATTCCGGTTCCGGAAGGGATCCTGGAGGCCGCACCACGGTGGGTGGAAAGCGCTGGTGCCCCAAGCCGTCTAATCGAGAAACAGGGGCGGCCAAAAGCCCCATGCCTAGAGCGGCCAAAGTTCGACGGCGGGAGAGATTCACCGGGCTCGAGGAAGAAACTTCAAAAGCCGGTTGGGTCCAGGTGAAGGTGATAGCCTTTTCCGGACAAATCACCAGGCAATTGGTGCATAGGGTGCATTCCCCTGCCATGAGCTCCCCGGAAGGACGACAGGCCGCGTCACAGACCGTTTCACAGCGTTTGCAGTCAGTGCAACGGTCTTGGATTCTTGTCATGCGCCACAAGGATCTTTGTCCCACAAGATGCATGAGAGCTCCGGCCGGGCAGAGGTAACGGCAATAGAAACGAGGCTTGATAAAGTTGAGGCCCAAGGCGGTAAAGAAAACGGTTCCGAGAAGCCAGGCCCCTTGAGTCCATCGGTTTCCGGAAAGCCCTTGCGGCTGGAAAAGTCCCAGAGCCGGAAACACCACCTGGTTTAATGACCTTTGGATCAAAGCGATGGGATCAAGGAGCCCGGTCTGCAGGGATCCCACAGCGGCGGGGAATCTTGCCAAAAAGAGGCCCAAAACGAAAACAACGGCGCCTGAAAGGACTTCTTCAATCCGGAAAGACGTTTTGGGGGAAGGCTGTTTTTCTCGAACCCCGGTAACCAGAACGAGAAACACCACGGCGACCAAGAGAGTAAAAGTTTTGGCTCCGGTTTTCCAAGGTGCCAAGCGATCAAGGGTCCAGAGTGGGCCACACGCCATGCCTAGAAAAAAGAATAGGAAATAAAATTTTAATTGGTGCGCTCCATGAAAAGCATTGGCGGCCATGCGCTGGGAAAAGGATTTGCGACGTGATGCCAGCCAGCCCATAAGGTGATGCAGCGTTCCCAAAGGGCAGATCCAGCCGCAGAAGAAACGTCCGAAAAGAAGCGTGATCGAAAGGGTGACGAGGCCCCAAAAAAGACCGGCAAAAAGGGTCCCTGTGCCCAAGGCGGTGGTTAAAGCCGTAAGCGGGTTCAGTTGAAGAAACCAATTAACGGGCCAGGCTCGAATCTCCGACCAATGGACGCCCACTCGAGTCACCGCACAGAAAAACAGAAAGAGCATCAAAAAATAGGCTTGGCTGATACGTCGCACGTGATGGATACGCATTTCGGGAACCTGGTTTACCCTTCTTCTCAATAGGGCCTAAACATGCACACGATGAACAACCAAATTTCCCAGATCCAAAGACCCCGCCCCAAGCCTTTCTGCCTGCCTCAAATAAGGCAGTTTTTGCGGGTCGATGTTCAAAATCTGGGCTCCCAAGGCATCGGCAGCTACGGGATCGGGACTTACGATGAGTGTCCGTGTCTCCTTCAGATCAGCCAAGGAACCTCCCGTCGGGCCGTTGGTCATCATGGCCGTGATCCCGTCCAAAATCACCAAAGTCGGTCGAAACAGAGCCGCCAGCTCACCAATCACATCGTGCACGTTTTGGTGAAACAGATTCCGTGGCCCTCCAAGGAGCCCGTACCAATTCTTGCAAATCATGGAAGCTCCGGCGCGATGGTGATGTTTGACCGGAGCCAAGTTGATCACCTTGTCAGCAGTTAAAAACGGTGCGGTCCACGATGGCCATTGGTTCAGGTATTGGCCGTCGGGCAGGGTCACCGCCTGAAAGCGGCGGGATTCGGGAATCCATAGAGTGCCCCCGCTACGTCGAACCGCATCGGCGATGCCCGTCAATCGAAAGCAACTGGCAGGATCATTGATGGGGTTGTCTGAAACCACAACCTGGGAAGCTCCGGCTTCCAGGCAACTCCGGACCACTGCTTCCACCAGTTCTGGATGGGATGTGGCTCCCAGAGCCGGTGGACTTGCAAAGGCGGCATTCACCTTAACGAAAACACGATCTTTTGAAGAAATGAATTGTTTGATGCCACCGAGAGCTGCAAGTCCGGCGGCATAACAGACCGCTCGATCAGAACCCGTCACCACCGCTACAGCTTTTGGAGCATTCGAAACCGACCAGTCAAAGGGGCCTTTCAATCCCTTATCTCTTTCGGTTTCGCCGGTAGGCCCAACCCAATCACTGAGACTCAGGCCCGTCGCCCACAAGGCCGCCAAGCCCAAACCATAGCGCAGTCCTCGAGCCAAAAATCGCCGCCGTGGAGAATCCACGGAAGAACTGCCTTCAGGTTTTTTCATGACGCGGACTCCAACAGGCTCACAAGCATCCACTTATAAGTCCAAGCAGCACCAATCAGTAAGGCCTGGCCTCAATGTCCAACGGGCTGCCAAAAACTCTGCTCGCTCAGCCCCACGTATCCGACCTAGCACCCCCGTAAGGGCGGACCCATGTGTCCGCCCCTACGATCACCCATTCATCACAGCCGCCGCCCATGTCAGCCGATTCCCTAACCCCGCACGGTCAACCCCCACGTGTCCGCCCATCCACTCAAACCCCTGTAGGGCGGACCTATGTGTCCGCCCCAGCATCGCCCTTTCCCTACCGGCCTTCCTCTTCCTTAACTTCCAAGGCCTTACGTTTTTTCAGCTTTTCACGAAAATCCAAGGCGGTCCGCTCTGCGGCCTGCCTTTGTTCGGCTTCGTGCACTCCGGCCACCAGCTCTCCGTGGGAAAACACCACTTCCACGAAGCCAAAAAAATCCACAACCACCAGTTCCTCTTCCGGATTTACCCCTGAAAGGCGTTTCGCACCCGCTTCTTCCAAGGACCGCACATAAGCTTCAGCGGCCTCTCGGCCGCTTGCGCCCTTGGCTGATGTGGCCACAAATACCGTCATGGCATCCATGTCCGGTCCCGTAGGCACCGCATAGGTTTCCTGAAAGCCGTCATAACCAAAAGCGCTACCAAGATAAAGAACAGCTCGTTCATGAGCTCGAAGGGACTCAGGAAACCATTCCAGAGCCTTCAGATGATGGCCCGATGGTGGAATGGACCGGACGAGCGCACGAAGGCTTTCCGTCAAAGCTTCCATGAGTTGATCATCATCCGCGGATCCGACCCCTTCCACGTAATAGGGGCCGGCGGCGGCACACACCACGTTGGCGGCTCGATAGCCAAAAGGAACATCGGCGATGGGCATCGCTGCAGAACGTCTCTGCTGGCTGAAAACAGCAAAGGCGCTTTGAGGACTGTGCATGACGAAAAGAAAAAATTCTCCCCAAACATGAGGATTTTCCTTGAGCATCACCCTTTGGGTCTGAAGGGATTCAAACCCTGCTTCCAGATAGAGTTCGGCTTTGCCGTCGATTTTATCCGCAAGGGTCTGGGCATTGAAATGTTCCGCCTTTTCTGGAGCCACCAGGAGTGGCGCCAGGGCTTGAGACAAATCGGGAAGCGTTGTTTCCACGGACCGGGATGGCGCTGTCTGTTTTTGGTTAGGGGCAGTGGCTGCAATTCCCGAAAGATAAGGATCCGGGCTGCGGGAGAAAGCGAAAACCCCGACGGTTACCGCCACCAAAAGGCCGAGCAATGCCCATGTGAGGCATCGTTCCGAGCGGCTCGGCCCTTGGGCGGATTGTCCTGCCACGTTGAGGCTCCTACCTAATGGGACAAAGACGTCACGTCCGGGCGTCCAAAAAGAGCGAAAGCCACGGTAAGAATCAAAGTTTGAAGAACCCACCCGATAACGCACACGGCCACGGCACGGGCTGTGCTTCGGTAATCCAAGGCTTGCCGTACGGCCACCACCATGGCCACCAACATCCAGGCTCCGGTAATGATAAGCACCAAACTTCCCAGGCCGGGAAGCACCCCCAAGATCCGCAGGATTCCAGGTGAACTGCTGAACCCGATGGTCCGTAAAAGCTCTTGAGGACTGCTCTGGGTTTGCGGTTCGGGCAGAAGTTTCGTGCCCACGAAGTAAGTGATGTAAGCCCAGAGGTACCATGCAGCCAGGGCCATGAGCGTCAAGGTGATCATGCCCTTAAAACCCCCAATGCCCATGCTGCCGATTCCCGCGGCCATACTGGAAAGAATGACCACCGCCATGGCCTGGCCCATGGCTGTCGTGTCAGCTTCCACCTCTTCGTAAAGGGTTACATCCAGTTTGGCGGCTCGAATCATGCGTTGGATCAAAACATGCATTGGAATCTCCTTCAGAGCCAGAGACTTTCATTTGATATACCCGGCTCGTTCCAGGTAAAGCAAGACTTCCTGGGCCGCCTCGTCAGGGGTGAGTTCCGTGGTGTCGATAAGCACCTCCGGAGCCGACGGGGGTTCATAAGGGTCATCGATTCCGGTGAATCCTTTGATGAGGCCTGCGCGCGCCTTGGCGTACAGTCCTTTGCGGTCTCGGCTTTCGCATACTTCCAGGGGTGTGGCCACATAAACTTCCACGAACCCACCGTAGTTTTCTATCAGGCTTCGAATCTGGCGGCGTGTGGCTGCATAGGGCGCGATAGGTGCGCAGATGGCAATACCACGGTTCTTGGTGATTTCACTGGCCACAAAGCCGATACGGCGTACATTGATATCACGATGTTCTTTGGAAAAGCCCAACTCACTGGAAAGATTTCGCCGCACCACGTCCCCATCCAGCAAAGTAACGGGGCGACCTCCCATTTCCAGGAGGCGTGCGTACAGAATTCGGGCAATGGTGGACTTTCCCGCTCCAGAAAGCCCGGTGCAGAAAATAGTAAACCCTTGCTTATGCCGAGGCGGATAACCTTTCTGGAGTTCCTCGATAACTTCAGGAAAACTGAACCATTCCGGCACGCGTTTTCCTTCTCGAAGCCTCCGGTGGAATTCTTCCAGGGACATGGACTTGACGGTGCTTTGCGGAGGCACTTCCCGCACGGGCATATAAGCATCTTCTTCAAAGACGTAGACCATTTCTTCAAAAGGAATAATTTCGATGCCCAGAGCCTTTTGGTGGTTCAAGGCTGTTTCCATGGCTGCTTCCGGAGCGTAAAACCTTCGGCCGCTGGGGTCGGGGCTCGGGCTGGCGTGATCCCTACCCACAATAAAATGGGTGCAGCCGTAGTTTTTACGAATGATCGCATGCAGCAGGGCTTCTCGAGGTCCCGCCAGGCGCATGGCCAGAGGCAGCAGACTTAAAAGCATCATATTTGGAGGATAATACCGGCTCACCGCCTGATAACATCGAATGCGTGTATAGTAGTCGATGTCTCCAGGTGAAGCGCGACGTGCCACGGGATGCAGCAAAAGGTTTGCTTTGGCACGATCCATGGCTCGAAGAGTCATTTCAAACTGGGCTCTATGCAAAGGATTTCGAGTCTGAAACCCCACGATGCGGCGCCAGCCCAGCTTCTTGAAAAGGGCGCGCATTTCATGAGGGGTATGTCGCAAACGCTTGAACGCAAAGTGAAGCGGTAACTGCACCCCCTCTACTGTGCCTCCCACATAGTGGGTGCCTGTGTTGTGAAAGAGCGCATCCACGCCGGGATGGGCTGTGTCCGTGGTGCCGTAGATGATTTCGGCTTCTCGCAGCTTGTCTATGGGCCAAACGTCTTCCACATGAAGCACGGCCACCATAAAGCCTTCCACATCGCGCAAAGCCACAGATTGGCCTGCATCCAAAGTTCGGGCGTCGGCTTCCGAAACATCCAGGCAAATGGGGAGAGGCCACAGAACACCGTTTTGAAGCTGCATACGATCCAGAACCGATTCGTAATCAGCACTGTTCATAAAGCCACGCAAAGGCGAAAAGGCTCCATTCAATAAAAGTTCAAGATCGGAAAGCTGCCGGGGGTTCAAGGTGAGGCTGGGCAGTGTTCGGCTAAGGTCCCTGAGCATCTGCGCTCGCGCTTCATCCACAAGGAGATCGACTAAAGTGCCGCCGTGAGCTGCGTAGGTCATGTCCGTCGTCATGGGTTGGCTCCCGTCTCTTGACGTCTTGCATTCCAAGGGCTTCTTTCGACCTTTTTTCACGCATAAGAGCTCACTGTTTTTCTTACCATGCTTGTTGAGCCCTTGAAATGGAAATCCCGTGGTCCTGAGGGGGAGTTTCCATCAACGTGAGGTCGGCACTTATGGGAAACCTTTCGAATCCTGTCCATTCAGGGACGTGCTCGAGAGGTTGTTTCAACAAGTTGTTTTAAAGGTATTCGTTTTGAAAGCTTTTGCAGGCCGGGTGCGAAGTAGACATCCCATGGGGCGACATCAAAAGCGACACCGATGGGTCGAGGAAATGAAAATTGCAGGAACCGTAACTTAGAAAAGGTCTCTTCTACGGTTTTCAAGGCATGGAAGCTTTTCTCGAACGGCTTTCAGACGCTCCGAGGAAACGACGGCGATGACGCAATCTTCCCCTTCAATGGCCGTCGCCATGGGGATTCCAAAGGGGTCGAAAACAATGCTTCGGCCGCAAAAGGCGTGGCCGATCAGGTTGCACCCGGCCATGTAAACCGTGTTTTCGATGGCGCGGGCTTGAAGCAAGGTGAGCCAATGTTCTTCCTTAACCGAACCTTGGTACCAGGCTGCAGGCACAACAATAAGTTGCGCGCCTTGATCGGCAAGATAACGAAACAATTCAGGAAAGCGAAGATCATAACATATGGCCACCCCCACACGAAATCCGTCCACGGACTCT
>FWWM01002753.1_pt1 | contig 46031 bp, 45 predicted proteins | sample 2228351 | NCBI WGS metagenome assembly FWWM01 (sample SAMEA103939774, study PRJEB20133) | metagenome
GTGGGCGATAAACTATGTTTTGTGTTGAGGAAGATTGTCTGACGCCCATTCTCTCAGATGCCCGCCCGTACCGGCAGGTACCGAAGCATATGTGGTTCAAAAGCCGAGTCCATTTACCCACGGCGTTCTGTGAAAGGAGACAAATGAGCGGATCGTCATCAACACCGTCAGAACCAATGTCACCGAAAATGGCGTTTTTCTTTTCGCGCATATTTCCCATTGTTTTCATTACCATCGGAGCGGGAATAGCCCTTGTCGGTATACGTGGACTTCTCAGGGCAAAAGCCAGTATGGACTGGCCTTCCGCGCCCGGGAGAGTCCTTGAAGCATCAGTCGTGAGTCATCGCAGTCGCAGAAACGCGGGAAGCAGAACGATCTATCATGCCGAAATTCTGTATGCGTTTACTGTTGACGGTACGCCCTTCAGCGGTAACCGTGTAGCGTATGGAGACTATGGATCAAGCAATCCGTCTCATGCTCGCCAAGTCGTAACCCGCTATCCAAAAGGAACGATCGTCACCGTGTATTATATGCCCGGCAACCCAAATGAATGCCTTCTTGAACCTGGCATAAGGGGGCAATCATTCCTCCTGCCTGGATTTGGATTCATTTTTTTCGCAGTCGGTAGTCTCATAGCTATATTCCTTCCCAAAGCAATAAACAAACAGAGGACCTCAGAACCCGACGATGGCCAACTGTCATCTGAACATGCACCGTTAGAAAAAAGGCCATCGTAGACGCTCGGCGATACCGGGAACCATGGCGACATCTCTCAAGGAAGGCGACGTGATTGGAAAAATCCACTTGGCGGACAACCTTGAGGTTCTCCGAGGGCTTCCGGCAGAGTCTGTGGACCTCATCTACATTGATCCGCCCTTCAACACAGGAAAGGTCCAGGAACGTACCCAACTCAGGACTGTGCGCTCGGCCGAAGGAAACCGTGTCGGTTTTCGGGGGCGGCGTTACGAGAGCACCGTCCTCGGGACGAAGCGCTTCAATGATTTGTTCGACGACTATCTGGCTTTTCTGGAGCCCCGCCTGACCGAAGCTTATCGGGTCCTCGCTCCGCATGGGTCCTTCTATTTCCACGTCGACTACCGCGAGGTGCATTACTGTAAGGTGCTTCTCGACAGCCTCTTTGGGCGGGAGTCCTTTCTGAACGAGATCATCTGGGCCTACGACTACGGCGGTCGTCCCAAGGACCGGTGGCCCCCGAAGCATGACAACATTTTGCTCTACGTGAAGAACCCGTCCGAGTACGTTTTCAACGTTGATGGCATCGAGCGCATCTCCTACATGGCTCCTGGCCTTGTGGGACCAGAGAAAGCCGCGCGCGGTAAGCTCCCAACCGACACGTGGTGGCACACGATCGTACCCACCAACAGTGCGGAAAAGACAGGCTATCCGACGCAGAAACCGCTCGGCATTCTCCGTCGCATCATTCAGGCATCGTCACGTCCCGGAGCGTTGGTCCTGGACTTTTTTGCGGGCAGCGGGACGACCGGGGCGGCCGCTCTTGAGCTTAGCAGGCGTTTCATTTTGGTTGACAACAATCCGGAGGCCCTCGAGGTCATGGCCAGGCGGTTTGACGGTGTTGGTGGCATCGAGTGGGTGGGGTTCAATCCCGCGCCCTTCCAAAGCCGCGAGAAACGGGGTAGGGTTTTCTCGGCACCTGTCGCTCATACGGGGGGATGACACATGCGGGCTTTTGTGCGACGCATCGAGACCCTTTCTCCCTGTGGCTTGTGCCGCACGGCGGCCACCGCGCGGGGGCCCATGGGATCATGCGGAATCGGCAAACGCGACAGTGACGGCGGTGTGCCTAACCCTGCCCGCCAGCCACCGCCGCGGCGCGGTTGAGCGGCAAGTCGTTCGGGCCAGGAGGCGCACAGTCATGAAAACAATGATTATCGTCGGTGCGAATATCGCCAACCGCATGAGTTGTGCCGACGGAGTGACGCTTGACTGGCGCAACCAATCTGCTGTCAAAACATGTCGCGGCCGAAGGCCGACTTGGGGCGATGCAGAGGATCCAGCCCGGGCATAAGCTGCTGTTCGACCGGAAGACAGTGTTTTTGCCCTCATGGATTGACGCGCAGGCGGCGCCGTGATGGGACGAAACTGATTGGCGACGCCGGTGGACGCCAAGGAGACAGGAACTCCTATTCCGTGATCCAGCGGTTGACACTGGAAATAAATCTCCCCTCTTGGCAAAGCGTTTCGGTTTCATACGCTCGCCGTGTGGGTAGAGGGAGTGTATCTGGGAAACTACCGCGAACCGTCCTGTTCGCATCCGCCATCCGTTGTCGGGAATGGTGATGTCATCGTCCTTCCTTGGCACCCGGATGCGCGAGGGTCTATCTAAGACGCGGAGGTTCCAACAAGGCGCATCCAACGAATCAACAGGATCGTTCCGCACGCGGCATGCTCCTTCCGTCAGTGTGCCGGCTTGGGTCGGCGCCTCGGAGAAACATGTGGCTTCTGTGTGCTTCCATCGGCAGCGATGGGGAGTTGGCAAGGCCGGGAAAGTTCTGCGCGGGAGAAGGGGAAGCGTTCGTCCTGTTCAACACGCGTCGTCCTCATGACGGGGGGAAAAAGGTTCGGGCTTGTCCCTTCTGTTGCGCGGATATGCGGTGGCTTCTCAGAGAGGTCCTTAACGGCGCGTTTGACTTTGGAGTCTATTTCCAGCACGTTCGACAGGGATTGCGGGCTGTAAAGCGTCCGCGGCGTCCCACGGCGTGGCGGCTGCCGGTGCCGCAGGATGCACGCGTTCCGCAGGGACAACGCGAAAGGGATGTACACCATCACGGAAGGGATGCACACCATGACGCCTCACTCGGAAAGTACGGTTTCGCCTAAGGTCTCTTCTTACGCGCAGGCAGGCGTGGATATCGACGCCAAGATGGTGGCGCTGAAGCGGGTTAAGCGTATGATTCGGCGCACAGCCACGCGCGGCAGTATCGGGTCCATCGGGACATTCGGGGGACTGTTTGCGGCGCCCGGTCGTGACCACCTTTTGGTGGCAAGCACGGACGGGGTGGGAACCAAGCTGAAAATTGCGGTGCTGGCTAACCGCCACGACACGGTCGGACAGGATCTGGTGAACCATTGCGTGAACGACATTCTTGTGCAGGGAGCACGGCCTCTGTTTTTTCTCGACTATGTGGCGATGTCGCGGTTTGACCCGAAGGTTTTCGAATCCATCATGAGCGGTTTATGTCGAGCCTGTCGAGAAAACCACTGCACGCTTCTCGGAGGCGAGACGGCGGAAATGCCCGGTCTCTATCCGTCCGGCGAGTACGATCTAGTGGGTACGATCGTAGGCGTGGTGGCTCGCGCGCATGTAATCGTTGGCCGCGATGTTCGGCCGGGCGATATGATCATTGGGCTGCCTTCTGGCGGTTTGCAGACGAACGGGTATTCGTTAGCGCGAAAGGTGATTTTTGAGACGGCCGGCCTGGGCATCCACGATCCGTTCCCCGGCACCGGGAAAACCGTGGCGCAGGTTTTGCTGACGATTCATCGCAGTTTTCTGCGGCCGGTGGCGCGGGTTATGAAGCGGGTCATTATTCGTGGGATGGCTCACATCACCGGTGGCGGATTCCCGGACAACATTGTTCGAAGTTTGCCGGATGGAACGCAGGCTGTTATCGATCGCAGTGCATGGCCGGTTCCGGCGGTCTTTCGCTTCATCCAAGATCGGGGTCATGTAGACCGCGATGAAATGTATAACGTTTTCAACATGGGCATCGGTTTTGTTCTGTTTGTGCGGGAAAAAGATGCCTCTCGGACACTTGGCATTCTCCATGCCGCTGGATGGCGGGGGCGATTGATTGGTTATATAACGAAAGGGGATCGGGGAGTTGTCTTTCGGCATTAGTTTTTGCTTTCAACGGATCCTTTCCGACCGCAGGAGCCGGCAGGGGTAACCACGGGAGTGAGGCCATGTTTCCCCACCCCGGGTGGAAGCTCCGCATGCGCAGACGGGGCTCGACAAGAGCCGCGCTATCCACCTATCATGACCGTATGCCCACGGTGGCACATACAAAACTTGGGTGGTTACTGGTCGGCTTATGGTGGACAGTTCTGGGGGCTGAGCCGGATGCGGAAACCGCGTGGAAATTCGTGGTGACTGGCGACAGCCGCGGGAGCAGGCAGCAGGAGGTACTGGGACCGGTTTTTAGGGAAATCGTTGTTGCGGTCGCCGCGGAGCGCCCGGCGTTAGTTTTTTTCACGGGCGATCTTGCTATTGGACCGGGCGCGCGCGTCAAGTTTGACGCGTGGACCAATGCCCTGGCGCGTGTCTATACAGCCGGCATTCCGGTCTATCCGGTGCGCGGTAATCATGACTTGGGCGATGACGCCGGATGGCGTGCTGTTTTCGGATCTGTTATCCCCTCCAACGGTCCGCCTGGCCAACAGGGATTTACGTTCGCCTTGACTCACCGCAATGCGCTGTTTATCGGGTTGGACACGTATTCTCCCCTTCCTTTGAAGTGGCTTGAAGCGATCGTCGCCACTAACCGGTTGCCGCATGTGTTTGCTTTCGGCCATCAGCCCGCCTTCCAGACGGACCATATGGACGCCCTGGATATGGATGTGCCGGCGCGCGATGCCTTCTGGAAAGCGCTAAAAAAGGCGGGCGGTCGGGCCTATTTTTGTGGCCACGATCACTTTTACCATCACACGCGGCTTGACGACGGGGACGGCAATCCGGACAACGACCTGCATCAGATTATTCTGGGAACGGCGGGTGCTCCGCTTCGGGACCGATGGCGGTATGCGGGAGAGAACAGCCTGTGGACACCCGTTTGTGTCCGTCACGAGAGCCAGTATGGGTATATGGTTGTGGAAATCCACGGTCCCAAAGCCACGTTCACCTGGAAACATCGTGCCGCACCGGCCAGCTATGTTCCGGCCGAGTCGTTTTTCTATGTGATTCCGGGAAACGAGGCGGAGTAAAAGCTCCGGGGATGGTTACCCGCCAGGGGGGATTCAGAGTATCCTGTATCAGTCCGAGCGCCGGGGATGTATCGGCAAGGTGTGACTATAGACGTGTTGCCGAACCCTCCTTCCTGTCGGGGGACATGACGACGTCTTCCGGCTACACGTGCGCATCCGATTTAGCGTTTTTTCCCGAAGGTGTAGCCGGTGACCAAGCGATACACGCTCACCGGATGGGGCGGATCCATTCGGGAGAAAAATGGGCGACGGTCTCTAGGAAGAGGCCACCGGCCAACGCCTCCAGTTCCCCGTAGATTCCCGTCACCCCGTCAGAGCGGCGACAACATCGGGCGATTGCGCGGGGGGGGCAAGGCGCAACATATAGCCGTTGGTGGCAACCATCAACGCGGCGTTCCACATGCTGTCAATCAAAAATGCTGGAGCTAGAATCCACCACGCAACACTTGGTGTCGCCAGGGAAAAAATAACCACGATGATCGGCTTGGTGCACATTGCAAACATAACGATCGGTCGGTGACCGTACCGGTCCGCCAGACGTCCCCACGAATCCGAACTGAGGGCTATGCCCACGCTCGGGAAGCACCAGAGCAAAGTCGTTTCCCTCAGGAAGCGTCCGGGCTTCGTGAGGACGCAAATCGGCAGGAAAGAGGCCGAAAACATGGCGGCTGCGTTCCCGGCGCACGTGACCAGAGAATAAAAGCGCGATAGCCCGAACGGCGGAAGGGAGCCGACGGCAGGCGAAGCAGCGACTCGCCACGCGCCTGCGTATGGGGCGGCTTGTGAACCCAAAGGAAAAGCAGGAAGTCCAAGACTGCCGCAGGAACCACCACGGCCACTAGCACGGGGAAAAGAGTCCGGGCGGGTCAACCGGCGCTATGGACCACGGCGACAAGGAGCAATTGGGTGAGCACATGGGCCAGCGGGAAACGCGCCTATAAACTGGAATCAGGGGAAGGCCGTTTATCAGAAGTCGCTGGCGCCTACGCTGCGCAGAAAATCGGTACAACAGCACCTGTGGTCACCGTCAGATACGGCATGACCCGACAACCGGCCTCGGGGATCAAAGTCATGGCGCGGCGCACCGATGAAGCGGAAAAGTTCCGAGCCATGGACAACCCTTTGCAGTCCTGTATATGTCGGACGTTCGGAGAAAACCAGTCGATTTTCGCATCGGGGGCGTGGCCGGCTTGAAGACTCCCTGCCGTTGTGTTAGGTTGTAACGGATGATTCTTCGGGTGAAACGACTTCATCCCCACGGTGTCTGCCCCTCTTATGCCCATCCGGGCGACGCGGGTTTGGATCTGTGCGCCTGCGAACGCATGGAATTGCCTCCGGGAGAATGGCGTCTGGTTCCGACGGGGCTGGCCATCGAATTGCCGAGCGGTACAGAGGCTCAAGTGCGTCCCCGCAGCGGATGGGCCGCCCTTCATGGCGTCACGGTACTCAACGCTCCTGGGACGATTGATGCGGGGTATCGCGGGGAAATAAGGGTGATTCTCATCAATCATGGGAAAACCCCGTTTGTCGTGGAAAAAGGGATGCGTATTGCTCAACTGGTCATCCAACCGGTCGTCCGTGTGGAGGTGCAGGAAGTTTCGGATCTGGCAGACAGCCCAAGGGGAAGCGGCGGTTTTGGGTCAACGGGGATCTAGCCTGCGTATGTCGGCGGGCTGAGGTGTGTACTGGGCTCGGCAGGCTGTTCTGCGGCCGGTGGCTGAGTGCTGCGGTTGGATGGAAGGAAGTGGAACCGGGAGTGAAGGACATGAGTGTTGTGAAGGAACTTGTGGCGGAACGAGGACCGGAAGGAGTTTTTCGTGAGGCGCGGCGCGTCGCGCGGGAGTATGCCGAGCGTCTCCGAAAGGAGGGGCGGCTATCTTTTTCCGAGCCGTCAGAGGGCTGCTTGCCGAGCCTTTATCTTGTGCGCCGCACCCTCGCGTGGGCATGGGAAGATGCCTTTATGGCGGTTCTGGGGGTGGGGCAGGAAATTCACACGCATTATGACCCTGTCGGGAAGGACGGGAGTTACACGAGTTTTCCCAGTCTGGAGGCCACGGTGATTCTGCATATCGAGCGGCCTTTTGATGAACCTCGGTTTCACAAGCACTATCTGGGCGGCTGGCTCGGGTTTGGCGATTACCGCGCGGAAATAGAAGGAGCGAAGGACCACTGGATGATTTCTCCCGCCCGGGTGGCGGAGAAGATGCGGGAAGGTCGATTTCACGAGATTCAAAACGACGAACGGTGGAATTATACGTACAGCCAGCGGTTCCGTGCCTATCCGTATTTTGATTTCAACGGCCGACTTCGCGCCATCGACCAGCTCCAATCCGTCATTAACAACCTCACGCGTGATCCGACCAGCCGTTCTGCGCAGTGCATCACGTGGGATCCACGGTGGGATCACAACGACGAACAGATGGGGCCGTTTCGCTGGAAGGACTATCATGCCCCCTGTCTTCAACGATTTTGGTTTCGGCTCATCCCGCGACGGAATGGCCCGGGCTACATCCTTCACGTGAATGGTCACTGGCGATCACGCGATCTCCTCAAAGCCGTTCCGGCCAACATCTACGGCGTCACGGAAGGCCTTCACGAGCCGGTTCGCCTGGCCCTGCAAAGGGAACTCGCCGTGCCGGTGGAACGGGGGGGCTATACGGATATCAGCGACTCGCTCCATATCTACGGGCATTACCTCGATCCCCGCTGCCAAGGTCTGGATGCCGAAGCGTATCTGGAGGACGTGTTTCGCATTGCCCGTGGCGACCCCATCGAAGAGCGCGTCATCCTGCCCGGGACGGACCTGTATGATCTTATGATGGAAGACGTCGAAAAAGAATACCGGTTCCGCAAGCAGAATCCCGATTACGGGCGACCGGTGGAAACCAACGTGAGACAGGGAGATGACCCATGAACATACGCAGAATTCTGGAGGCCAAGGGAACATCGGAGGTCTACACCCTTGAGGAGACGGCAACGTTGGCGGAATTCGTTCAACGGGCCTGCGAAAAGGATATTGGCGCGATGCTGGTGACCCACCGCGACGGAACCATCGCCGGCATCCTGACCGAACGGGATATTCTCCGGCAATGTCATGCGGGCGCGGACTTCCGTGCTACCCGCGTGGGCGACGTCATGACACGGCGAGTTGCCACCGTACAGGCCGACGACGATATCAAGACGGCCATGGATTACATGGTCACACTGAAGATTCGTCACCTACCGGTCTTGGAAGGCGATCGCCTCGCGGGTCTTATCACGGTGCGGGATTTGTTACTGGCCATGCGGAAGGCGGATGATCGTGAGACTCAGCTTCTCGTCGACTATCTCCGGCAGAGCCTGCGGGAACGGGGCGTGACCGAGGAGAGATACGCTTCTGCCTGACGGATGCATCATGCGACCGTTTAGCCTCCTCATCAAACCGGCGGGCGCTGACTGCAATCTGCGTTGTGAGTACTGCTTCTACCTTTGCAAGCGTGCCCTCTATCCTTCGACACGCTCCCAGCGGATGACCGACGAAACACTGGAAACGCTCATCCGATCCTACATGGCGACTCCTCAACCCGTCTATTCCTTCGGTTGGCAGGGAGGAGAACCCCTCCTTCTGGGAACGGATTTTTTCCGTCGGGTCACCGAACTCCAAAAGCGCCATGGGAAACCCGGCACGGTTGTGGCTAACAGCCTTCAAACCAACGCCACGTTAATCACCGAGGAGTTGGCGGAACACTTAGCGGAATACCGTTTCCTGGTTGGCTGCAGTCTGGACGGGCCCCCTCAGGTCCACGATCGCTACCGGCGGACCTCTGATGGGAAGCCTACTCACGCGGCTGTTCTCCGGGGCATCGAGACCCTCCGCCGCCACCGTGTGGAGTTCAACATTCTCGTTCTTGTGAGCCAGGCCAACGTGGCCCATCCGCGCGCCGTGTACGACGACCTCATCGAGCGTGACTATTGCTACCACCAATATATTCCCTGCGTGGAGTTCGATGCGCAGGGGCACCTCCGGCCGTTTTCCATCAACGGAACGGAATGGGGTGCGTTCCTCTGCGGCCTCTTTGATGCCTGGTACCCGCAGCACGTTCGGCGCGTCTCCATCCGCCTTTTCGACGACGTGTTGACCCGGCTGGTCGAGGGACGCCCGGCGATCTGCCACATGCAGCGTGATTGTTGCCAATATTTCGTTGTGGAACACAACGGGGATATTTACCCCTGCGACTTTTTCGTCGAGCCGGACCTGCGGATTGGCAACGTAAAAGAGATGTCCTGGGCCAGCGCCTTGACGTCCCCGGTGTACGTCGCGTTCGGCCGACGCAAAGCCCACTGGAATCCGGCGTGCCAGGTCTGTGCGTATCTTCCCTTCTGCGCAGGGGACTGCCTGAAGCATCGGGGAGTCTCTGCCCGGCCGTCCACCTCCCTGAGCGAGCTGTGCACGGGATACCGCCGTTTTTTTCACTATACGCTAGATCGTTTTCGCTTGTTGGCGCAGGAAATTTTGGCTGGTCGGCATGCGGTCGAACGTGCGCTTGCCCATCTGCCCCCCGTGCGGTAGTGGGCGTCCCTTTCGTCGATGCTGCGGTCGACGGCAGAATGTTCCCAACGGGCGTGGAAGCCCACTGGCAAAACAGACGTAACGCGAAGCCCACGACAGCAGCTGCGCATCGGTGTCATCGGAATCGGAGGGCGAGGCGCACTGGCGCAGCACGCGCATCGGCCGGATCAGGGTATACGCGTGGTGGCCGGGGCTGATATCAACGCGGAGGCGCGACAGCGTTTCCGCGAGCGATATGGACCGGACGTTTTTGTCACGGATGACTATCGGGACGTTCTCGCGCGGGACGACGTGAACGCCGTCTTTATCACAACGCCCGATGACTGCCACGAAGAGCACGCCGTGAACGCCCTGAAGGCCGGCAAACACGTGTACCTCGAAAAACCCATGGCGATCACCATCGAGGGGTGTGACCGCATCCTGCGAGCCGCTCGACGTCATGGCGTGAAGCTTTATGTGGGGCACAACATGCGGCACATGGCCTTCGTATTGAAAATGAAGGAACTGATTGACCGTGGCGCCATCGGCGAGGTGCGAACCGGCTGGTGCCGGCACTTCGTCGGCTACGGCGGTGACGCCTACTTCAAGGATTGGCACGCCGAACGGGCGAAGTCTACCGGCCTGCTTCTGCACAAGGCGGCACACGACACGGACGTGTTGCACTGGCTGTGCGGTGGTTTTCCAGGCGGGTCACCGCCATGGGAAATCTCGCCGTCTACAACCGCATCCGGGATCGACGCCGACCGAACGAGTTCCCTGATGTGCGTTGGCGTCTGGAACATTGGCCTCCGCTTAGCCAGAAGAAGCTGAATCCCATCATTGACGTGGAGGATCTCAGCCTTATGCAGATGGAACTCGATAACGGCGTGCTTTGCTGTTATCAGCAGTGCCACTATGCACCCGACGGCTGGCGGAACTACACGTTTATTGGGACGGCGGGCCGAATAGAGAACTTCGGCGATACCGCGGGGCAGTACGTCGTGCGGCTTTGGAATCGACGCGCGCATTATAATCCCTACGGCGATGAACAGTATTTCATCCCACCGGTCACCGGAGGACACGGAGGAGCAGATCCCCGGATTGTCGAAGAATTCATCCGGTACGTTCGGGACGACGCACCAGTTACCACCTCGCCCGTTGCCGCCCGCTACAATGTTGCCGCCGGATGGGCAGCCACGTGTTCGTTGCGCCATGGCGGTATACCGGTGGACGTGCCTCGGCTCTCCATGTTATGTATTGACCATTTTGACCGGGATCTGGCGCCGTCGGCACGAATCCGACGGTGAACGAAAAATTGGTTAAGCCTCCGTGTCCGGGTCCCCTCGTAGGGTATCGGCATTTCCTCCTGTGTTTCAAGCGGCAGGTTTCCCATGCAGGATGCGCAGGATCGGGACACGCGCGTGTCTCGGTATGCCCTTTACGTGCCGGGTGAACAGACGCTCAATCCTGTGATGTGAAATGGATGCGCGACACGTATGCCCGGATCGAACAGAACCCTTTGTTTCGTTCGATCCCGAGCGCCCAGACGCCGCCCTTGTCGGCATCCTCCGGACCTCCCTGCCCACTATTTCGCGTTTTTACCCTGTACGGACAAAACGGTGGCCCCGACCAATGGTTGGCCGCTATCGGTGTTCCGGCATGGGGCCGGCGGCAACATGAAAATAGGCCCCAGGCTTGTCATTCCGGAAGTGTATCGGCGCGGCTATATGGCCGTATGCCCCAGCTAGTTGAATGGGCCGTGGTGGACGCCATCGGGGGAAAATTCCTGCGGGCCGTTCTCCAGGACGTATACCGACGCTACCCTTTTTTATTGTCCATGGCGAACAAGCCAATGTCATTGACATCGCGTTTTCGCGGGCCGCCTACCAGGGGCTCGCGCGGAATCGCCCTGGCACAGAATGTCGGGAATACGAAGGCATGGGTCATCTCGTTTTTTATGAAGGCAGAAGACATTCTTCGCTTGGCTTTTGGCTGGCAGGAACGCATCAACGTACAAACACCTCACCCCAGGCGCTGACCCTTCGCCTACGGCTCAGGTCACTCCTTCGCGCACGCAGCCGAAGCTTATCTCTGCGGCGTTTTCTCCCCCGCCGATTAACGCGAGGCCCCCGGTACCCATGTGGTCCACCCATTGGTTTTGTCGCCCACCAGCCGATCAAACTCTTCTGCCGTCAGTATGGGAAGTCCCCCGACGGCCAAGCGAAACATGCGCGGACCTTGCATCCAACAGGCCATCAAAGCGTTGGTCTGCCGTCCCCGAACATGATGGAAGGCAAAGGATCGAGACGTGTGTTGGACTAAGTTGCTGGCTGTTATCCAGTTGCGGCGCGCTTCCATTTGAGACCGGCTGCGTTCCCATCCCATCCGTTCTACCAGCGGACCGCACGTCACGGTGAATTCAATGGTGAACGTTTCATAGCCGTCTTCGTCGTATCCCGCTCCGTGGTACTGTACGGTCCAGACGGAGGGACTGTGGTAGTCCAGAGACGCCTTTTCCACAATGCGGAAGTCACTCAGGTCCCATCCGCACTTTTGGAAATCCGCAGGACGGATACACAGAGAATAGTCATCCGCTGTCAAACGCCGGCCTCGACATCCGGCCGCCACAAGGAAGAGGATTCCCGCGGCCCACAGGTGCCTCGCGCCGGAAACGCGATAGCCCATAGCGCGTTCGGATCGTTTCATCGTGCGGCTGCCCCTCTCACCGATCGCCGTTTTATTGGGCAGGTCAGCCTCGTCCCCTTTTCCTCATCCATTTTCGAGTCGTCCGTTGTCCCCCACGGTCGGCACGGAACGCCCACGGCTTTCCTCACGTCAACCGTTTCCGGCTCGGAGGAATAGTTCGCCTTATGCATGAAGCCGCTCCCGATGCGGCACCCGGTTTATGGAACTGACGAAAGCGCGGAGTGTTGCGGCAGGATCGGGGCATCGCAACAGGATCTCACCCACTAGGCATCCGCGGTAGCCCAGTTCCAAAAGCATGCGGATGTCGGATTGGGATCGAATGCCACTTTCCGCTAGGGCGATGCGATCGTTCGGAATCCACTGGGCCAGTTTTTGGAAAACCGTCAGGTCGGTTTTGAGTGTCCGCAGGTCACGGCTGTTGACGCCAAGAAGCGCCTCGGACAGTTCAAGGGCGGCCTTCAGTTCGCCTTTTTCGTGGATCTCGACTATAACCTCTAGTCCATGCTCCCGAGCCACCCGGTACAGTTCACGCAACCTCTTCTTCGACAGAGCGGCGACGATGAGCAGAACGACATCGGCTCCCCACGCCGCTGCCTCCACAATCTGGTAGGCATCGCAGAGAAAATCCTTGCGAAGCACAGGGATGGCGACGGCACGGCGCACCGCGCGCAGATGTGTGCCACAACCCAAAAAATGATGCGGCTCGGTCAACACCGAAATCCCTGCCGCCCCAGCTTTCTCATATCCACGGGCCACCCTGGCTGGGCAATAGCGGGGGCGCAGCAGACCTGCCGACGGGCTTGCCTTTTTCACTTCGGCGATGATGCCAAGACCCTTTGTCTGGATGAGTCGTTCGCTCAGACTGTGATGCACTCGTCGTGCCGCCCATTTTTCAAGAGTGCGCAGGGAAACTTTTTTGCGCGTCTCGGCCACATCTACGCGGCGTTGTCTCAAAATGGCTTCCAGCATGTTCATTCCGACAATCCGCTCGTCACCTAACCGGCCGTCAGCGCAGCGCACGTTATCCTATACGCATGGCTATCCCAGACAAGCTTATTGGCAAGACGCCTTTCGTGTGCACCATTTGTGCGGATCGGGAAACGAAAGCACGGCGCATCCCCGTCTCCATCGTACGCGCACACAGCGCAAGTAGAGAGTGCCCCACTAAGGACACGGGGAAAGAGCACCGAGGGCAAGCCGCATAACAGCATGCCACGCCGCTCCATGAGGGGTGCAGGGCCGATTTTTTTCTTGACCCTGCGAAACGGGAAGAAAAGTAGAAAGCATGTATATTTTTGAAAACCGGGAGCTACAATACAAAAAGGACAAATCAGATGCCCTATTCAAACATAGACCCAACGCAAACAAAAAGAGGAAAGCCGATGAACCGCATACGGCGCATGGCCATGGTGACGGGAGTGTCCACGGTGTTGATTCGCTCGGCTCCTGCGGCGGAGCTTGCTCCGGTCAATCCGTACCAGGGGTCGCAACATCGGGAGGAGATTTTTGAGTTTATCCAAAAGCCCAAGGTGGAACGACACGCCAACACATGGGTGATCCGCTTTACTTCGAAAGCGGCCTGCGACGCCACGGTGTCCATTGTGGATCAAGAGGGCCGGATTATCCGGCACCTGGCGTCCGGCGTGCTGGGCAAGAATGCGCCCTGGCCGTTTCAGCAAAACACGCTGGCGCAACGGATAGAATGGGATGGCACGGACGATCAGGGGAAACGGATTGCCGATCCCGGCTCTTATCGCGTGAAGGTAGGGCTTGGTCTCAAGGCGACCTTCGAACGAAACATTGGGTATTGCCCCTTCTCGATTCCTTTCGGGAAGGGCGGAAGCCAGCTTAAGGAGTCGGCGGAACACCTCAAGGCCGGAACGATATATGTTGTGGCGAGGGGAACGGGCGGTGAACTGTACGTACTCGGCACGCCGCTGCACGCGGCGTACCAAGGCCGTGTGTTCAAGGACGGCCAGTACGTGCGGACGTTCTGGCCTCCGTCCGCGGACGAGGTGCCGAAGCTGAGTGCGTTCGGCTACGGATTCGTAACGACAGTGTGGGGAGACAAGGTGTTGGCGTCCGGGCCGAAGGGGAGCACATCCGGCCCTCTGGGGGCACATGTGGCCGACCCACGCAAAAAGAAAATCGAAGACCTTACCGTGCCGATGTTCACGTTTGCCGGTGTCACGGGCCAGAAGCTCGAGCGACGACCGGAAGGTCTTCCGCCGTCGACGATTAAGGGGTTCCCGAATTTTTTCGATTTCAAGCAGCAACGCATGGCCGTAGACCGGGTCCGCGACGAGCTGTACATCTATCCCGCACGCGGGCTGATGCGTGTGGATGGGAAAACCGGCCAGGTGGATGACACGTGGTTCCCCGACGGCTCGTTGGACGTCGGCATCGCAGAGATCTGCGTTGGGCCGGACGGACATGTCTACATTAGTACGGGTGCGCACAACTATGGCCAGTTCATCAGCCGTTTGAGCCGTGACGGCAAACCGGTCAATTTTTCTGGCGACGCTGTTCCTGCTCCGAAAGGCGGCAAATGGGAGGGCGGCGGGGGACAGTACGGCGCCATGGAAGGCAAGCCGATTTATGGCGGCCGAGTCATTCCGGCGGCCCTCAAGAGGTTCGGCGTTGTGATGTCGCTCTGGACAGGGCACTTTGGGCACAGCAACACGCATGAACGTGGCCTGTACGTCTCGCCGAGAGGTTATATTGTGCATGGGGTTCAATCTCCCTGGGCGGAACGATTTCTAAAGTACGGGGGATCGAAAACCGCGCGGCGGGGATCAGGAATCGGCGGGGAGGTTGTCCTGATGTCCTATGTTAGCGTCTGGGACCCTACCGGCAAACTGCTCACCACCGATGCCGTGGGCGATATGCAGAACGGGCATGGGGTTGCCATGGATGCGGAGGGCAACATTTATGCCGCCATGGGTGGCCGCGTTCCAGCCGGACAGAACGTGTACTGGGGAACCAAGGACAAACCTCTCAAAGGCAGTTTCGGCCAGGGAAGTTTGCTCAAATTCCGCGGCGGCAAACCGTTCCCGCGCGGCAAGGTTTACTACGGCAAAGAGGCGTCCGGGGGAGCGACCAAGCTCACCGGCTATCGCACCGGCGTCCAAGCCATCGAAGGCCAGGAATGGATTCTGGGTGTCACCACGGCCCAGTCACCGGATATCTGCACTTGCTCTAATGTGCGCTATGACATGGACTATTTCGCGCGGCACTGGCTACCGGCGAACCACCTTTTTTCCGTTATTGTACTGGACGCGAACGGGAACAGCATCGCGCGGCTTGGCCGCTACGGCAATGTGGATGACACCGCCCGCGACGTGAAGGAACAAAAAGATGGCTTGCGTTTTGTCTGGATGCGCGCCATTGCGGTGAGTGACTCTGCCCTCTATGTTGCCGATACGGGCAACCGCCGAATCCTCAAGGCCGTTCTTTCCTACGCGGCCGAAGAGACACTGCCTCTGCCCTGAAGCAAGGAAGGGGTGGCCGTGCGGAAGGGAGTCTCGGTTTTTCTGCTTGCGGCATCCACCGCGTGCGCCGGCGACCTGCCTTCTGCCGAAAGGCTCCTGCTCGGATTCGAGAAGGAGGAGATCGAGGCGGCCATACCACCGGCGACCCCGCCCTCTACTCTATGACGCCTTTGTCCCGCGCGACGGGTCGGGCTTCCTTCCACGGCCTCCACGGGTATGTCCTACCCGGCGAGAGGCGCGCGGACGATGCGCGGGGTTGTGTGTGGGAATCTGAGCAGGCCTAGGCGATCCATGTGGGACCCATCCGGCGGGATATCGCTGCGATATGGGGTGTCGGCGGAACGCGTTGCCCGCGTGGCGTGACCTTTCGCCGATCCCGTTTCGTGGTGTGGTGTCGCGGGCGGGGACGCACGAGCGGGTGCTGGCGGGCGATGGATCGGCTGGCGTCCCCGGGGCACGGCAGGGCGAACGCGTTCTTCTGTCGTTGCGCCCCAGGCTGGTTTGCCGTTTCCGACGTATCCTGCGCTGTTCGACCGCTGCTGGCGTTGGGTGGGGCCGCGGTACAGCCGACGAGGCTTTTCTTGGAGGGGGGGACGGCTTCCCCGGTTGCACGTGCCGCACTCCCTTGCGTCCTGTGTGTTGCGGGGGCAACCGAACGTCTGCGCGGTGGCCTTCAGACCTTGTTTTGGGGTCTAGGCGATCCGACGGTGTCGCCCGAAGAATCGTTCCTCTTTCCTGCTGACTCCTTTCCGCTTCCCTGCAGGGGGCACGATGGATCCATCCGTTCCCACGCGCAGCCGGAAAACTGTTGCAAGGTAGGCGAACGTGTTGATATACGGTTACGTTACAAAGAGACACAATACGCGGTGGCTCCAACGGCAGAGGATGCTATGGATTTTTCCCTAAGCGACGCTGAACGAATGACGCAGGAATGCGCGCGAGATTTTGCCGAGAAGCGGCTGAAGTCGATGGCCGCGGAACTCGATAGCCGGGGCGAGTTCCCGGCCGCGTTGATCACGGAACTGGGCGACCTAGGACTGCTTGGCATTCCTATCCCCGAAAAATGGGGTGGAGGCGGGTTGAACACAGTGGCCTATGTGCTGGCGGTCGAAGAGGTGAGTCGCGGCTGCGCGTCGGTCGGCGTGACGCTAAGCGCCCATACGTCCCTGGTGTGCGAGCCTCTGGCCCATTACGGAACCGATGAACAGAAAGAGCGGTTCCTCCGCCCCCTGGCCAGCGGTCGCCAACTGGGCGCCCTAGCCATGACAGAACCTGGCGCGGGAACGGATCTCGGGGCTGTTTCGTTGGGCGCACGTAAAGACGGCGACTCCTATGTCCTGGATGGCACGAAGATTTTTATCACCAACGGTGGGGTTGCGGAGGTCATTCTCGTTCTGGCGTCCACGAATCGGTCGGCTGGAAACAAGGGGCTGAGCCTATTCATTGTTGAGCGAGGGACGCCGGGTTTTTCCGTAGGGCGTGTGGAACACAAGCTGGGGATTCGTGCCTCGAACACCGCGGAGCTCCTCTTCTCGGAATGCCGCATACCTGCGGCACAGCGGCTGGGCGAGGAAGGACAGGGTTTTAAGATTGCCATGGCCACGCTGGATGGGGGTCGGATCGGCATTGCGGCACAGGCCGTTGGGATCGGCCGGGCCGCTCTTGAGGAAGCCATGGCCTATTCCAAACAGCGTCAACAGTTCGGCCAACCTATCAGCCGTTTCCAAGCCATACAGTGGATGCTGGCCGACAGTGCTCTGGAACTGGACGCGGCCCGGCTTCTCTACCTGCGTGCCGCATGGCTCAAAGACCGTGGCGAGCGGCATTCCGTCGAGGCGGCCATGGCCAAACTCGCCGCCAGCGAAGCGGCTTCTCGCGCAGCGGATCGGGCCATCCAAATTCACGGGGGATATGGCTTCACGACCGAATACGCGGCTGAGCGACACTACCGCGATGCCCGCATTACGCGCCTTTATGAAGGCACGAGCGAAGTCATGCGCATGGTCATCGCCGGCGGACTTTTGAAGTGAATTGTTCCCTCCGCTAATGTCCCGTGTGCGGTATGCCTAAGTCGCGGTGGAAACAGGTGCCGGAGGATAACGGCTATGGCCTATGTTCACTACGAGGTCCGTAAAAAGGCTGGCGTGTTGACGTTCAACAGGCCCGAGGCGCTCAATGTGCTATCCCGCGCCGCTCTTGAGGACGTTTCGCGTCTGCTTCAGAATCTTGCCTCGGCTGTGGAGCGGTCAGACGCGGTCGGGGGCGCACCACGAGCCTTAATTTTGACCGGAGCCGGTCGCGCGTTTATTGCAGGGGCTAACATCAACGACATGCGGTTCATGGATTCTGCGGCGGCTCGGGCGTTCAGCCGCCTGGGGAACCAGCTGCTCCGGCAGGTGGAAACCTTCCCGCTTCCCGTGATTGCTGCCGTGAACGGTTTCGCACTCGGAGGGGGTCTGGAAATGGCTCTGAGTGCCGATTTCATTTATGCGGCGCGTACGGCCAAATTCGGACTGCCTGAAGTTACCCTGGGCCTTATTCCTGGATTCGGCGGCACCAAACGGCTGCTCCAGCGAATTGGCAATGCCCGTGCCCGGGAACTTATCTTAACGGGACGCATCGTCGACGCTGAGGAAGCCTTCCGAATCGGGCTGGTCAATCGGGTTGTGGAACCCGATGCCCTGATGGAGACCGCCCTGGCCGTCGTCGATGAGATTGCCCAGGCAGGCCCGCATGCCGTACGAGAGGCTAAGATCCTTCTGGATGCGTGCGCCGAGACCGTCTGGGACAACGGTATCGAACGGGAAGCCGAACGATTTGGCGCTTTATTCGCGCACTCCGAATCGGCAGAAGGGATGCTCGCCTTTATCGAGAAACGCACGCCGTCCTGGGTCTCCGGGAGCGAATCCGCACCGTCCGCCCAACGGAGTTGAGCCATGCAGGAAGTCTATCTGGTGGATGCGGCGCGCACTCCGATCGGTTCTTTCCTGGGCACACTGGCGGAAATCCATCCGGCGCGAATGGCGGAGGTGCTGATTCGGGAACTGCTCCGGCGCACGGGGATTCCTCCTGCCGCTATCCAGGAAGTCCTCCTGGGCAACGTGTTGTCGGCCGGGCTCGGCCAAAACGTCGCCCGCCAGGCGGCACTCCGCGCGGGAATCCCGCAGGAAAGCACGGCGCTGACCATCAATATGGTCTGCGCGTCCGGTTTACGTAGCGTGATTCTGGCCGCCCAGTCTCTGCGTCATGACGAGGCCGAGTGTCTCGTGGCCGGCGGAGCGGAAAACATGTCCCTTGCGCCCTATCTCCTTCTTAAGGCACGGTCCGGACTGCGTATGGGAAACGCTGAATTGGTGGATTCCATGATTCACGACGGTCTCTGGGATATAGTCAACGATTACCACATGGGGATGACGGCGGAAAATCTTGCCGAACGCTTTCACATCGCGCGCGAGGAGCAGGACGCTTTTGCCGCTCAATCGCAGAACCGCGCTGAAGCCGCTATCAAAGCCGGGCGTTTTACGGAGGAAATCGTTCCCATGTCCGTCCCACAGCGGAAAGGCGACCCGGTTCTGCTTTCGATCGATGAAGGTCCTCGATGGGGAACCACCGTGGAAATTCTCCGCCGCCTGAAGCCGGCCTTTAAAAAAGACGGAACGGTCACGGCGGGCAACGCCTCCGGAATCAACGATGGGGCTGCCTGTGTGCTGGTCGCAGGGGAAAAGTTCCTGCGCGGCCGGAACCTGACCCCCCTGGCGCGGGTTGTGTCCTGGGGCATGGCCGGCACGGATCCTGCCGTCATGGGGATCGGCCCTGTGGAGGCGGTGCGCAGGGCCCTGCGCCGAGCGGGCTGGACCTTGGACGAGGTGGACCTGATCGAGGCCAACGAAGCCTTCGCCGTTCAGGTCTTGGCTCTCACTCGGCTCCTGGGGTGGGATTTGGCTCGCGTGAATGTAAACGGCGGCGCCATTGCGCTGGGGCATCCGATCGGAGCCAGCGGCGCGCGCATTCTTGTGACCCTATTGTACGAAATGCGAAGACGGGACGCCCGAAGGGGCTTAGCCACTCTCTGTGTGGGCGGCGGAATGGGCGTCGCCCTTTGCGTAGAGCGTTGATCCTTCCTCCTTGTGGCGGTCCGAAGAAAGGCCGGTGGTAGGATGAGCCTCGACATCAAAACGATCGGTGTTGTCGGAGCCGGAACCATGGGAAGCGGCATCGCTCAGGTATTCGCCTCGTCACGCTATTCTGTCGTCCTGGTAGATAAGGAACCGACAATCCTAGAGCGAGCCCGGCAAACCATCGAAAAAAATCTCGATCGCCTTGTCCGAAAACAAGCGATTCGTGAAGAAGACAAGGCCCATGCGCTTGCGGCCATCTGCTGTACGACGGAGTGGACGCCTCTGGCCCCCTGCGATCTCGTGCTGGAAGCCGTCCCCGAAAACCTTGAAACCAAGCGCATAATTTTTCAGCGGCTGGATGCAACGGTGAGCGGGACCTGCATCTTGGCTACGAACACGTCGAGTCTTTCCATCACACGGATAGCGTCGTTCGCGCGCCGGCCGGACCGGGTGATCGGTATGCACTTTATGAATCCGGCGCCTGTGATGAAGCTCGTCGAGGTGATTTCCGGTTTGGCGACATCTGAAGACGTACGCGACACGGTGCTGGCGCTCGCCCGCGCCATCGGAAAGGAGCCTGTGGCCGTCGCCGATTCTCCCGGGTTTGTCGTCAATCGTCTTCTTTTTCTCATGATCAACGAGGCCATCGTGGCGTTGGAAACCGGTGTGGCCACCGCGGAGGCCATTGATGCCTGCATGCGGCTTGGGGCAGGCCATCCCATGGGGCCTCTGGCGTTGGCCGATCTGGTGGGGTTGGACATCTGCCTCAACATCATGGACGTCCTTCACCACGATCTGGGCGATCCTCGTTATCGGCCTGCACCCCTTCTCCGCCGTATGGTGGCGGCAGGCCGACTGGGGCGCAAGGCGGGACGTGGATTTTTCGAATACGGCGCGATGGGTTGAAAAAATGCTCTCCCTGGAATCCCAGCGGATGGAGAGGGAGAAAAAAGTGGCGGGAGCCGGGATCGAACCGGCGACCCAGGGCTTATGAGTCCCTTGCTCTGCCAGCTGAGCTATCCCGCCGTATCATGCGGTTTGCCTTGGCCGCCCGGCGGAGGGCCGGAGCCAGAATGCGTCGCCTCCCCTCGCACCCCATCAAACCCAAGGGAAATAGACACTCAAACCCAGCGCCTTGTCAATCTCATAGCGCTGTGTTGTCGGGCCACGCCCTGTATACAGAAGGAACGCGAGAGGGGCTACGGCCGACGGGCTCTCCGGCCGTAGCGCCGGAGACATGTTTCTGTTCGGAACAGAGTGTAGGAAACGGGTGTTTTCGGTTGATTTTTCCCTGCAGGCTTCCTAGTATCCCTTCGCGGGAAAAGGAGGTCCGGCCATGGCCATTATCGATTTCGGCGGTGTCAAGGAAGAAGTCGTCACGCGCCACGAGTTTCCGCTTCGCCGTGCCCGCAGGGCGCTCCGTGACGAAGTCATTGCGGTCATTGGGTATGGGGTGCAAGGGCCTGCGCAGTCTCTGAACATGCGCGACAACGGACTCGGCGTGATCATCGGGCAAGCCAAGGCGTTCCGACGCGACTGGGATCGCGCGGTTTCCGATGGATGGGTTCCCGGGAAAACGCTGTTCGACATAGAGGAGGCGGCCCGGCGCGGCACGATCATCCAGATGCTCGTGAACGATGCGGCGCAGATGGCCATTTGGCCGACGATACGCCAACACCTGACGTCCGGCAAGGCTCTCTACTTCTCACACGGGTTTTCCATCGTTTATCGCGATCAAACGGGCGTGGTTCCGCCTAAGGACGTCGACGTCATCCTTGTGGCGCCTAAGGGATCGGGAACGTCGGTACGGCGGAATTTTCTTTCCGGCGCCGGGATCAACGCCAGTTTTGCTGTCTGGCAGGATGCCACCGGCCGCGCTCGGGAGCGATGTTTGGCCTTGGGAATTGCCATCGGTTCAGGGTACCTGTTTCCCACCACCTTCGAGCATGAGGTCTATAGCGACCTCACCGGCGAACGCGGTGTGCTCATGGGGGCTTTGGCCGGCATCATGGAGGCGCAGTACGAAGAGCTGCGGCGTCGAGGGCACAGTCCGAGTGAAGCCTTCAATGAAACCGTCGAGGAGCTCACGCAAAGTCTGATCCGGTTGGTGGATGAAAAGGGTATGGACTGGATGTTTTCCAACTGTTCCGCAACGGCCCAGCGCGGTGCGCTCGACTGGAAACCTCGATTCAAACGGGCCGTGGTGCCGTTGTTTCGGGAGCTGTATGACCGGGTCACGTCCGGCGTGGAGACGCGCCGAGTCCTTCAGACGTGCGGACGCAAAGGGTACCGTGAGCAGCTCGACAAAGAACTGGCCGCCATGGGCACGTCCGAAATGTGGCAAGCCGGACGCGCGGTGCGGGCTCTTCGTCCGCGCGAAAAGGCGCGTGGGATCACGCGTCACACCCGCGGTGTTGCCGGCCGCGGACACAATTAAGAGGAAGACGCTGAACAGGCTTCCCGGCCGCATGGGGGTGCCGCACCCAACCGGGTGATAAACCTCCGCATGGATCTGTCGGGCCGGGAAGCACAAGGGGTCCTTGATGGACGTCTTTCAGGCCATTGCAGAACGTCACAGCTATCGAGGCCGATTCCTCACCGATCCTGTGCCGCCGGATGACCTACGCAGGATCGTCGAGGCAGGACTCATGGCCCCTTCCGGGAAAAACATGCAGACAACAACTTTTGTTATCGTCAACGACCCGGAACGTGTGTGCAAGATTGCGGCGTTGCCGAAAGCGAACACGGCCATTCGGGAGGCGCGCGCCTTTGTGGCCTGCGTGGTGGACCGCCAGCCGGAGCCAGTCTATGAAGGGCATGCGTTCCAGATCGAAGACTGCGCGGCGGCCGTGGAAAATATGCTTCTTGCCATCACGGCACTGGGGTACGCCAGCGTTTGGATTGACGGGTGGCTGCGTGTGGACCGTCGCGCGGAGATCATTGGAGAATGGCTAAGAGTCCCGCCCACGAAGATCGTGCGGGTCTTGCTGCCCATCGGAAAGCCGGCGGAAACGGCAGAACGTCGCCCCAAAAAACCATTTGCCGAGCGCGCTTGGTTCAACCGCTACGGAGCTGCTTGACCTATTCGGCCGGATGCCTCCCAGGACGCCGCGTCTTTCTCGACACCTCCCCCGGGGGGACCTTCCTATCCTTCTCCACGCGCGTGTCTGGCCTTGTGGATCCTTCCGGTCGTTCCGTGTTCTTGGCGCAACTGCCGCACGGCTCCCCCGATGCAGGGGATCAACAAAAGGAAAAGGATCGCCTCGATCAAGAAAATCGTGCGGATTCCCAGGTGTGTCGCCAGCCCGCCGCTGACCAGCGGGGCCACGATCCAGCCCACGGACCTGGCTGTTCCCGCCCATCCAAACACGGCACCTCGCCGTTCTTTCGGTGTGACTTTGCTCAGCCAAATCAGAAACACCGGGTCTAACCCCCCAATGAAAAACGCCATCGCAAATCGCGAGACGACCAGATAAGCGAAGCGTGTGGTAACGGCTTGCGGGACCGACGCCAGGGCTGCACCGGCCGAGCAGGCCTTCGCGATGGTCAGAGGGTCACGACGGTCGGCTAATCGCCCCAGGAAGAAACCGGCGACCATGCCGGCAATGGCCCCTGTGGCCGAAAGGATACCGGACTGAAGCGATGCTCCGGAAAGGCGCCCCTTGTTGATCTCCTGAACCAATAGGGGAACCAAGGGGCCGTCGAACTGGCGCACGGCGGTCATGAGAGAAATCAGCCCTAGAATCCCCATTGTCCCCGCTACGGACGAGTGGGGAGCATAAATCGGCCCCTCGAGCACAAGCGATTCCGGCCCCACGTCGTTTGGAGGAACCGGCTCGCGCGTTCCCCAGACGGTCAACACTAAGGCCACCAGCAGGATGACCGACGCGCAAGCGAAGGAAACACGGTACCCCAGGATTTCTGCCAGAAGCCCTCCAACCGCAGCGCCGATCATGTGCCCGCAGAATTGCGCCATGCTGAGCATCCCCAGGGCCGCTCCGCTCCGCTCCAAGGGAGCGGCCGCGGCGACCATCGTCTGCGCGGTGGTCACGGTGCCCGTAAACACGCCCTGGAGCAGGCGGAGAACAATCATATCGTGCGGAGTGCGGGCAAGGCTCATGAGAAAGAGAACCACACTGCCGCCCACGTAAGCGCGAATCATCATGATGCGGTGTCCAAACCGGTCGCTTAGATACCCCCAGATCGGCGAGAAAACTGCGAGGGTCATCGGCATGGCAGCGGAAAAAACCGCAACCCATATCTCTTTGCCCTCGCGCGCGCCGAGCTCCTGTAAATAGTACGCGGCAAACGGCATGCCGAACGAAAAACCAGCCACCGAGAAAAATTGCGACAGCCACACAACGATCAGCGTTCGCTTCCATGAGGTCATTGCGTCATGCCCTCTCGGGCTACCGGCAGGAGGAAGGCACTTTACCACCGGCCGGTCCTCGCGCAATGTTTTTCGGCCCCTCCGCGGCTGGTTGACGGACGCATGGAGGGAAGGAAGACAGGAAAAATTTGTGGGGATCCTCTCCGGTTTTTCTCATGGTCAGCCGGGCTGTCGGCCGTTACAGTGCTACGAAACATCGGAAACGATTGCGCATGTCGGAGGCGACTATGCATACGGAGTCGACCGGTCGCAACATTGTGCTATTCGGGTTCATGGGAACCGGAAAAACCTGTGTTGGGCGAATTCTTGCGGCCGACCTCGGCATGACGTTTGTCGATATGGACGCCGTCATCGAGCGGCGCTGCGGGAAAACTATCCCACACATTTTCTCGGAACACGGGGAACCCTTTTTTCGCGCCCTCGAACGACAGCTTGTCATGGAACTGGCTGCACAGTCTGGCCTCGTGATCGCCACCGGAGGAGGCGTCGTCCTACAAGCCGATAACGTGCGGGACTATGCGAAAACCGGGCTGGTCGTCTGTCTCACGGCGACTCCTGAGACGATTTGGGCTCGGCTCAAAGATGATGCCTCACGCCCGCTTCTTGCCGGACCCGATAAGTTGGCCCGCATGAGCGCCTTGCTCCAGACTCGACGCCCCTATTACGAAACCATTCCCTTCCGCATCGACACAACAGACCTAACTCCGCACGAGGTCGCCCATCGAATCCTGGAGATATACCGTTCGGCCCGGTCATAGACGGAACACGGCGCGACGTCGCGCCTACCTGCGGTATTCAGCCTCTCCGCTTGCTTGATGGGAACAGGACATTCCCGTGCCCTCACCATTGACGCTCGGAGCCTCGCCCCCTATCCTGCGGCCGTGCATGTGCTTTGCGGGGTGATTCTTAACATTGACGGCGTTCTGGTGGATTCCGAGCCGCTGCTTTGCGAGGCGGCTATCCGGATGTTTGCCGAACGCGGTGTGCGTGTGGCCTCCGACGATTTTAGGCCGTTTATCGGCACCGGAGAGGACCACTTCCTCAAGGCTGTGGCAGAAAAATACGGATGTGCGCTCACACTGTCCCGCGATAGGGCCCGTACGGGGGAAATCTATGGCGAATTGGTAGCCGGTCGGCTTCTGCTTTTGCCTGGTGCGCGCGCGTTCCTGACGGCATGTCGGACGCGTAACCTGAAAATCGCGCTCACCACGAGCAGCAACCGTGTCATTTTCCAGACCACTCTGCGCGAGATGCATTTTCCGCCTCGACTATGTGACGCCACGGTCTGTGGCCAGGACGTGCGCCAGCCCAAGCCGGCTCCGGATATCTTTTTGCTGGCCGCGCAGCGCATGAAATTGCGGACCGGCGTCTGCTTGGTGGTGGAAAATTCCGTCCATGGAGTGCGGGCAGCCAAGGCGGCCGGCGCACGATGTCTAGCGGTCACACGAACCTTTTCTGCCGCCGAGATGGCGGGAGCCGACTTCTATGCGTCGGATCTGGCGCATGTTCCGCCAGAAGCTCTGCGTTGAACCGTGATGGACATGCGCGGTTCCTCTGGGGCGACGCGCGAGGCCTGGAGCCTTTTGGGTGTTGACGGCTTCCTTTCCAGTAAGGTAGAAGTTCACGTCGGAGTGTGGAGCGTGCAGAAAGGCAACCTGACCGTTCAGCTTCAGACAGAACCCATCGAGGAAGCCAAGTGTTCTCAGTGTGGTCAGATTCTCGATCTTCGAGACATCCGGCCGCTGTCCAACATACTCTGTCCCACCTGTGGCGCGCCGAAGACGGTTCCCGGCCGCTTCGCCAACTACATTGTACTGGAACTGCTGGGGACTGGCGGCATGGGAGCGGTGTATCGAGGGGTGGATTCGCTGCTGGACAGGCCCATTGCGTTAAAGGTGCTGCTCAAGTCGCTTCGCGATAAACCGGAGCTTCGCGAACGATTTCGGCGCGAAGCCAAGGCCGCCGCCAACATCAATCACCCTAATGTGACCCATGTGTACGCCTTTGGAGAACAGGACGGCCAGCCCTATATCGTCATGGAATACGTGCACGGGAAGTCCCTGGATTCCATCATGGAACGCCAGGGTCCCCTAGATCCCGCGTTTGTCATGGAGACGGGACGACAAGTGGCCGCAGGGCTTCAGGCCGGAAGCAAGATCGGGCTTGTGCATGGGGATGTCAAACCGGAAAATATCCTCTACGACTCGGACTATACGGCTAAACTGATTGATTTCGGGTTAGCCAGTTTCGTGGACGAGGACGTGAAGGGGGGCGTCTGGGGGAGTCCCTATTACTTGTCGCCGGAACGAGTCCAGCGGCAACCGACCGATGAGCGTTCGGATATCTATAGTCTGGGGGCCACGTTGTACCACGCTCTGGCCGGCCGTCCGCCCTTTGACGGGGAGAGCACCACGGAGGTTCTGCGCGCCCGTCTCGAACGCCCGCCGAAACCGCTCACCCTCGTGCGCCGGGAAATCCCCATGAGTATCGCCCGCATCGTCGCCCGCATGTTGGCTATGGACGCCACGAAACGGTACCCCAACTATCCCTCGTTGATGGCCGATATCGAGGGCGTTCTTCAGCAACTGGGCTGCGTCCGCTATCCGACCGCGCGTCAGGTGGTGCGGCGAACCGCTCGGCCTGGCAAAACGGTGCACCCCACCACGCAGCGACGGCGCGTGGTCGGTGTAGAACCCGTTGCGGAAAGGAAGACTACTGGTCCGCTCGGGCGCGAGCGTCCTTCGGGAGGGAATGTGGCACGCCGGCTCGCCGTCGGAGCCGTCTTGCTGGGGCTTCTCGCGGTCGGAACTCTGATCTTCCGGCAGAGTGCTCGACAACCGGTACAGGGGACAGCACCTCCCTTCGTTCAGCCTCCGTCCGTCCAACGGACTGTTGCCCCCGTGCTCGTGTTGGACCCCACGCGACTCATCCCCTGCCGAGGATACGGAGGCATGGGGACAGCCACGGTAAGCGGCGACGGGCGTTCGCTGACGCTCAAGGGAAGCGTTTGGCGTGCCTATCCTTATGCCTACTTCGTGACGCCACGCACTGTTCTCGAGTTTGACTTTTCGTCTGTCCGACCGGGCGCGCTCCAAGGGATCACTCTCGCCGGCGATACCGGAGCCCGGGCAGACCGCCTGATCCGCCTGCTGGGTTCGCGTCAAACGGGCATGGCCCATTACCCTTACACGGCAGCGCCGCGGAGTCAGCGCTACGTCGTTCCTGTGGGGCAGTACGTCGCGGGTCCTGTTCGATTTATCCTGTTTGCCAACGACGACAACTCCGAAGAACAAAACGCCGACTCCACCTACAGCAATTTGCGGATTTACGAACGCTAGTCCGACGGGCTTTGACGTCGGCCTTTTCGGTCTGTACTCAGGGTGGCCCCTGAGCACAGTGCGCCATGCCGTCCTCCGACATGCACAGGAGACGGAACGGACCCGCCCGGCCCCGCGCAGGATCAGGTCACGTCGTGCACGGGAAGCGAAAACGCCTTGATGCCAGCCTTTCCATGCGTGGTTCGCAAAGCGCGCACCCCCTGCAGGAGGCGGGCGGCGGTTTCATCCGGCACGCAGGCCATCAGGACGCTGTTGGCCTTTGGCCACACAGGGGTGAGCAGATGAGGCTCGCTGTGCTTTCCTTTGCCCCGTACCTTCCTCCATTGGGTGAATTCCGTCTGTCCGTTGGCCATGAGGAGTTCGAGGACTTCCTCCTCCAGGGCTTCGTAGTAGGCAATCAGGACCATTTTCATAACGGCGAGCCTCCCGTACCGGATTCACGGCCCTGGCGCCTCGGCGCTTCGATCAGGCTATACATCACGGGGACCAACACCAGCGTGACGAGTGTTGAAACAATCAATCCCCCGAGTACCGTCGCCCCCAGGGGATTCCAGTTTTCCGCACCCTGTCCTTTCCCGAACGCCATGGGAGAGATCGCAACCATCGTCGTCAGGGCCGTCATGAGGATCGGTCGCAGGCGCGTGCGGCCGGCTTCGGGAATGGCCTCATGGAGCGGCCAGCCGCGGGCACGGAGGATGTTCGTGTAGTCCACCAACACAATAGCGTTGTTCACGACAACACCCACCAGCAGAAGGAGGCCCAGGAAGACCACCACGCTTATGGGATGACCGCGCAGGAAGAGCAACCCGAACGCGCCCGTAAAGGCGAACGGAATCGAAAACAGGACGACGAACGGATGCCGCCACGATTCAAACTGGGCGGCCATGACTAAATAGACCAGCACCATTCCGATGCCGAGGGCAAAAGAAAGCCAGAGGAAAGACTCCCGCTGCTCCTCGCGGTGGCCGGCCATACGAACCTCCACTCCCGGAGGGATTTCCAAGGCTCGGATGGCCCGCTCGATATCGGCCGTCACATCCCCCAGAGAACGATCCTGTACGTTGGCGGTCACGTTGACAATTCGGGCTTGATCTTTCCGGTCAATCCGCACAGGACCAAACGCCGAGCCGACCGACGCCACATCGCCGACCCGCGCTAGGGGGCCGCTTGGAAGTCGCAGCGGCACGGCAAGCAGGTCCTCGCGCGCGGTCCGGTCCGCCTCGCGCAGGCGCACAAACACATCATACTCGTCGCCGTGCACGCGGTACCGGCTGGCCGTCTGCCCGTAGAAGGCGGCGCGGACGGCGGAACCAACGTCCGAGACGTTCACCCCCATACTGGAGGCACGGGCACGATCCACGTTGACCCACAGCTCCGGCTGTCCCTTTTCCCGCGAAATGGTCACATCCACCGCTCCCGGAGTCCTGGCCACGATATCGCGAATGCGCGCGGCCAGCCGGTCGGTCTCCTCCAAATCGTTACCCAGGATGTTGACGGTGATGGGTTGTTCGCCGGCCATCATCAGGCTGGCCATGGGGTCTCCGACTTCCAGCCGGTATTTCTCAATGCCCAGCCGGTGTCGGACCTCGTCCAGGCGCCGGCGCAGACGCGCGGCGATCGTCTGCGTGGACCGCGAGCGCCGGTTCGGCGGGACCAATCGCACGCCGAAATATCCGATGTGCATCCCCTCTTCCCCGAGCATGGCGCTGGCCATGTAGTTTTCGCTCACGCCGCAACTGGTAAACACCGCCACGCGTTCCTGTTCTGGCACCTCAGCGGTCAGAATGTCCTGGATCGCCTTCATGACCTCGGCGGTGGTTTCCACGCGTGTGCCCACCGGCATCCAGAGAAACCCGCGCACCACGGCTCTGTCCTCCTGTGGCATGAACTCTGTACCCAACTGCCGGGCCAGCAGAATCGACAGGACGAAAAGGGTGCCAGCGAGGCCGATAACCCGTCCGCGATGCCGCAGGGACCAGCTCAGGAGCCGGGCATACCCGGAGGCTAGCTGCTCGAACGCGCGTTCCGTGCGCGCAAACAGCCGCCTTGAACGCACCGCCCGCAAGGTTTTTTCCGGAAGCCATTGTGACGCGAGCATCGGCGTCATGGTCAGGGCGGTGAAAAGCGAAGCGCCCAGCGTCACGCTGACCACCATGGCGAACTCGCGGAAGAGAATGCGCGTGATTCCCTGGACAAAAAGAATGGGGAAAAAGATGCACACCGTGGTCAGCGTGGACGCGGTGATCGGCATGGCCACTTCGCCCGCGCCATAGACGGCAGCCTCCCGGGCCCGTTCCCCGGCTTCCCGATGCCGCATGATATTCTCCAGGACCACGATGGCGTTGTCCACGATCATCCCGACCGCAATGATGAAACTGAAAAGCGTGATCATATTGATCGTAAATCCGAGGAAGTAGTTGGCCACCAGGCCCAGAATGACCGAAAAGGGAAGCGTCAGGCTAACAATGGCGGTGGTCCGCCACTCACGGAGGAAAACCAGCACGACTAGCATGCACAGCAGCCCGCCGCACAGCAGCGTCTGGCTCAGGTCCCGGATCAGCAGGCGGATATCCTCCGAGGCATCCATCACGGTGAGGATCTCCACATCTCGCGGAAGCCGCTTGTGGAGCGCCGCCAGCCGCCGATGGACGGCCTTCGCGACGGCCACAGTGTTGGCGTCCGACTCCTTCTGGACGAAGAACATGGCGCCCCGCTGGCCGTCAATTCGGACATAACGCTGTGTTTCTTCGAAGCCGTCCTCGACGGTGGCCACGTCGGAGAGGCGAACCACGGCGCCCTGGCGTGTGGTCAAAACGATTGACTCAAAATCCCGGGCTGTGGCCACTTCGCCTGGAACGCGCAGCAGGTATTGCCGCTCGCCGACTTTTAGATCGCCACCGGGAGTATCCACATTTTCACGCACAATGGCGCGGGCCACATCGGAAAGCGTCAGGCCATACGCGGCCAGTCGCTCGCGATCCACATCCACATTGACCTGGCGGATCAGCGGAACACGTGCCATGACGGCGGCGACGCCCGGCAGACGGCTCAAGGGGTCCACAATCTCGTCGGCCAGGATTTTTTCGAGTTTCGCGTAACTCTCCCGGGCCTTGACGCCAAAAATCAGGATCGGGAAACGGGAAACATCGAACTTAAGCACGCGGGAATCCTCCACGTCTTCCGGCAGAGAAATCTTGGCCATGCCGACGAGGTCCCGCACCTCATTGGCCCGGGTGTCCAGGTCCGTTCCCCACTCAAAGGTCAGGGTAATCACCGAGACGTCTTCCTTGGCAACCGAGGCAATATGCTTGAGTTCCGAAACGCCGCCGAGTGCCTGTTCCAACGGCTTGGTGATCTTGCTCTCCACGTCCTCGGGAGCCGCACCGGGGTATCGCGTCATCACGGTGATCGCGGGCAGATCCATTTTGGGCAACATGTCCACCGGCATCTGCAGCAGGCACACGACGCCCAAAACCACCACGGCGAAAAACGTGACCCAGGTCGTAACCGGGCGTCGAACGGAAACGTCCGCTAGGCTCATGGGGCTGTCTCCACCCGCTCGATCGCAACCGCCTCGCCATCGGGAACGGACCGTTGTCCTCGCACGACCACCAGGTCTCCGGCGGCGAGCCCGTCTAGAATTTCCTGCAGACTCCCCTGGGAGAGCCCCAGGGTGACGGAACGGCGTTCGATGCGGTTGTCGCGGACAATACGCACAAAGGGACGGCCTTCTTCCGTGAGGATCGCATGCTCCGGAACCGTCAGAACCCCGCGGCGGGATTCAAGCGTGAGGGTCAGGCGGGCGAACAGACCCGGTTTCAGGCGGCCGTCCGGATTGGGAAAGCGCGCTTCGAGTTCCACGGTGCGCGTACCGGGATCCACTGTAACGCCCACCCGGTACACCACGCCGGAGACCACCTGATCCGGGAAGGCATCCACCCGCGCCACCGCAGGAGTCTGGCCGGGCTGAAGGAACGTCAGGAAGCGCTCCCCCACCGGTGCCAGAACGCGCACGACACTGAGATCGGCGATTTGCAGAAGCGGCGTTGTAGGTCCCACCATGTCGCCCTCATCCACGAACCGTCGGGACACCGTTCCGGAAAGGGGCGCACGGATGGTGGCTTCACCCAACGCGATTTCGGCCTGCCGAAGCGCCGCCTCGGCCTGCGCCTTCTGCGCCCGCGCGATTTGCGATGCGGTCACCGCACGATCGCGTTGTTGCTCCGTGGCCGACTTGGCGGCATAAAGGGATTCCCAACGTTGCTTTTCGCGTTCTGCGTCGGCCGCTGTGGCCGTGGCCAGGTCCAGAGCGGCCCGTGCCTGTTGAACGGCGGCCTCCAGCGCGGCATGCTCAATAACGGCCACGATATCCCCCTGTCGGACCATGGCACCCACTTCCATGCGCTCCCCGCACGGCAACCGCAACCGTTCCAGGCGTCCCGACACCTTCGGGATCACACGGACCTCGGCTAGCGGTGCGATCTGGCCGGTCACGTCCACCTGTCGAACCAGGTCCGCCCTCCGCACAGGCTCGACCACCACGCGCGGCAGCGCCGCCTCCTGCTGTGGCCGGGCCGGTGGGCGAGCCGGCCGGCATCCAGCCCCCAGCAAAAGACTCAGCACGGCGGCCAGACGGATCCTGGGCGATTCGGCGATCATGGTGCTTCTCCTTGTCGGTCGTTCTCGGACGCGGAACGTGTGGGCTCAGACAACCGCGGGGGGTTCGGAAGGTCCGGACGTGTTTCCGCAGCGGGGCCGGCCGCGCGGTCGGCGGTCGGCGGCTTCCCGGAAACCTCTTCGGCCTCAGGCACTAGGATTCCCACAGCACGCAGGTAGTTGAGACGCGCGACGGCATGGGCGTGAAGGGCCTGGTAATACAGACATCGCGTACGGGTGAGCGCCGCATTCGCGTCGGTTACCTCCAATTCGCTCTGGACGCCCTGCTGGTAGCCCGTCTGGGCGAGCCGGAGCGCTTCCTCAGCGCGCCGCACGTTCCATCGCTGAGATGCCAGGAGGTCCTCGGCTTCGTGGAGACTGAGAATAGCCTGCTGGACGTCCAACGCCACTGCCTCTTCCATGTCCCGCGTTTGGATTTCGGCTTGTTCCACACGGGCGGCCTCCTGTTGGATCCGGCCGAGGCGGGCGCCGCTGGTCCAGAGCGGCCAGGAAAGCATGGCCCCTAGGGTCCAGGCATCCCCCCACTCATCCCGTGTCGGGCTGTGCGGATCCGGTTTGGCCCATTTTTGAGTACAAAACGCATCCAGGTGCGGCCAGTAAGCGCTTTGGGCCAGCCGCAGACTTTCGCGCCGCAAGGCCCGGGTGCAACGGGCCTGCGCCAGATCGGGTCGACGGGAACGGGCTAGGCGCAGAGCTTCGTCCTGTGTCGGCGTCAGGGGGCGATATGCGAGCTCGCCATCGGGAACAAGGCGAGAGCGCTGAGAAACCCCCATGGCTTTCACCAGGCGCATGAGACCGAGGGTCAGGGCATGTTGCTGGCGAATCCGCTCTGTCCGCCGATTCGCCACTTCCACTTCGGCGCGGAGCACGTCGTACTCGGAAGCCAGCCCGTTCGCCCGCCGCCGCTGCACATCGTCGCGGTGCGCCTCGGCGGCCGCAAGGGCTTCCTCGGCTACCTGCAGCAGGTGTTGAGCGAGAAGGGCGTCGTAGTACTGGCGTACCGTCTCGAAAATCGCTTGTTGTGTTACGGCTTGACGCATGGCCTCTGCAAGGGCCGCTTGGCGCCGGGCCATGCGCCACGTGGCGGCGATGGCTCCGCCGTGAAAAATCGGTTGTCGCAGGGTTAAGGCGGCAGATGCGCTGGTGTCCAACCCCATGGGCACGTAGCGCTCGCCAAAGGCGACCGACGGAGCCTCGTCCCATCGCGTGTAGGTGGCATCCGCCACGATATGGGGCAACGCGAGACCGTACGATTCCACGATCCGCCCGCGAGCAACCGCGACTTCCCGATGGGCGGTTTGAATCCCCTTGTGGTGTGCGAGGGTCAAGCGGATAGCCTCCGGCAGTGTCAGTCGTCCTTCCACAACCACCGTTTTTTCCGCCGTTGCGGCATCAGGCGACGACGCCGGCATCTCTTCCTGCAGGGATTCCCGTTCCGTGTCGCCGGGCGTGGCACAGCCACTGCAAACGACTATCCCAACGACTACAGCCACGGCTCGCCAGGCATCCCACACCTGCCGGTTTTTGCGGCTGCGGTGTTTCATCCTCGTCCTTCTGTTCTCCTTTTTCCGATTTTCCCTCCCTCTGCCGCGTGAGGGACTTCGAGGGAGTTCGACGTCAACCCGTCGCGGGCATTGCGGGCAGCCAAAGCCGCCGCATATCGTGCCAGCAATGTGTGCAGCGTTTCCGCGTTTTCTCGCCCCAAAACACGCAGAATCTCTCGTTCAATGTCCTGCGCGTTCTGGAGCATCCGGCGGGCCAGATGCTGGCCTTTGGCGCTAAGCCGGATGATTTTGCGGCGTCGATCCGTGGGGTGCGGCTGTCGCGACGCTAGGCCGTTTTCCTCCAGCACATCCAGAATGAAGGTCATCGTTTGGCGGGGGCAGAACGTGGCGCGGGCGAGCGCCGCCGGCTCACAATTCTCGGGGTGTTCGGCGAGATGCACCAGGGTCATGCACACATTGCCGGGTAATCCCCAGAGTCGGGTTCGTGTCATGTAGCCATGGTAAATGCGTCGCCAGATCGGCAGCAGGCTATACGGCGCATGGCTCGTCACGATGTTTTTTGCGGAACGCACGTCGTGTTGGGGCATGGCCTTCCGGGTTGTTGATACAAGCTGAGATAATACCAGATCAGACGATCCTGTCAACCGCCGCGTGTTCGAAAAGCATATGACCCGGATCCTTAAAGCCAACGGCCCGCCTCGGCCCGTTGGCTAAGGATCCGGACGATGCATCGGGGAAGAGGTTTGACCTTGACGCACCGACCGATGGGGTGTAGAGGAACAGGAACGCGCATCGGACGGCAGGAGTCTCGCCATGGCCACGAATGAAAAACTTGACCGCTTGATGCAGCAGTTTCCCCACGAGGGGTTGACCTTTGATGACGTTTCTCTCCTCACGCAGTACGCGGATTTTTTACCTCAGGAGACCGATATTACCACCCGGCTGACCTCGCGTATCCGACTGAACGTTCCCTTTGTCAGCGCGGCGATGGACACCGTGACCGAGGCGAGGCTGGCCATTGCCATGGCCATGGTGGGAGGGATCGGCGTGGTGCACAAAAATCTTCCCGAACGCGCTCAGGTCAAACAGGTGACGGCGGTCAAGCATTACCTGAACGCTCTCATCACGGACCCGGTGGTGTTTCACACGTCCGACACGCTGGACACGGTGCAGAGGGAACAGGAACGGCGCCAGCTCACGTTTCATGGCTTTCCCATTCTGGATGAGGAGGACCGTCTGGCCGGCATTCTGACCGCGCGCGATATCAAGTTTGCCCGCAACCGCCATGCCACTCTTGCCGAGATCATGACGAAGCAGGTCATTACGGCGCCTCCCGGAACAACGCTTCGGGAAGCCTACGAGATCATGATGCGGGAACGCATTGGGAAGTTGCCGCTGGTGAATACCGACCGCCGGCTCGTGGGACTCTACAGCCTGACCGATGTCCGCATGTTGGTGGAAAATGTTCAGCCCCTCTACAACCGCGACGCGAAGTACCGCTTGCGGGTGGGCGCCGCCGTTGGCGTTGGCGATCAGGCGCGGGTGGACGCACTGGTTGCCGCGGAAGTGGACGTGCTCGTTGTGGACAGCGCCCACGGTCATTCTAAGGGGGTTCTCGACATGGTCCGGTGGATTGCCCAACACTACCCTTCGGTGGACATCATCGCCGGCAATGTGGCCACAGGGGAAGGCGCGGTGGCTATCCGGGATGCCGGGGCCCATGCGGTTAAAGTGGGAATCGGGCCGGGGTCCATCTGCACAACTCGTGTGGTGTGCGGCGTGGGCCTTCCGCAAATCACCGCCATCTACCGCGCGGCCAGCGCCCTGGAAGGGTCTATCCCTGTTGTTGCAGACGGCGGTATCCGACATTCCGGCGATGTGGCCAAGGCCCTGGCAGCGGGCGCCGACAGCGTCATGTTGGGCGCCGTGTTGGCGGGCACGGAGGAGAGTCCCGGGGAGAAGATCATTCATGAGGGACGCCAGTATGTGGTGTACCGCGGGATGGGAAGTCTGGGCGCGTTGAAGGATGCGGCAGGCAGCCGGGAGCGTTACCTGCAGGGCGAGGTGTGCGAACGCGACTTGGTGCCTCAAGGGGTGGAGGGGTTTGTGCCGTATGCGGGCACGGTCGAACGTGTACTCCACCAATATTGTGGGGGGCTACGCGCCTCGCTGGGTTATTGCGGCTGCCGGACCATCCCAGAGCTTCAGAAGCGTGGGCAATTCGTTCGTGTTTCGCCCGCGGGTGTTGCCGAAGCCCATCCCCACGATGTCCGGATCACCAAGGAACCGCCTAATTACCGGTTATAAATAATGGTTGCGTTGGCCCCGCCCCGCGTGCTCCCGTGGCGCGGCGGAAGGAGCCTTTAGGGCCTCCCCTGTTTAGGGCCAGGGAGGGAAGCCAAGGGCTCCAGAAGTATTTTCCCATCCCAGACCGCACAATTTTTTCGCGGCGTTGTCAGGTGACGCCGCGAAAAATGCGGCATGGCCCCACTGGTCAATCGAGTCCGACTGTGGTAAACATGACCATACACGGCTGACGGCTAGAGGAGAGCTTCCGGTGCGCGGGAAACAAGAGAGCAGAACCGGGAAGACGCCTGTGCCGCAGGCGTTCCGTCCGGCGTCGAGCACCCCGCGTGCTGGCTACCCCGGCGCCGCGCGCACCCGCATGCAGGGGGCTGAGTTTTTTCGCGCCCTGGTCGAGAACGCCGCTCAGGCCGTGATGGTCATCCTCCCCGACGGATCCATCCAGTACCACAACACCGCGGCCGAAGCGCTTTTGACATGTTCTTCACGCGACGTATACGCGACCAACTTCTTTGCGTTCCTGCATCCTGATGACGTTCCGGGGCTGCAGGCTATTCTCCAGCAAAAAACCTGTTGTTCGGAGTCCTCGCCGGTGACCACGGTCCAGGTTCGCCTGCAGAATCGAAATCGCCTCTGGAAAACGGCGGCCATTCACCTGGCCAATCGGGTAGACGATCCGTTCGTGCGGGGGTGGATTCTGAACATGACCGATGTGACCGAACGTGTCCGATCCGAACAAGAACTTCAAGAAAATCGGCAACACTTGCGTTCCCTGGCGGCGGCTTTGACCATGACGGAAGAGCGGGAACGCCATGCGTTGGCTACGCAGCTGCACGATTCCATCGGTCAGACCCTGGCTCTACTCAATCTCAAGCTGGGCGAACTCGAGACCGGAGACCCGCCGCCGGATTTCTCCCGACGGATTGCGGAAGCGCGCGCCCTCGTGGGAGAGATGACGAAGGTGACGCGCACCCTGACCTTTGCCCTCAGCCCTCCCATTCTCTACGCGTTGGGGCTGGAAGCCGCCGTGGACGCCATGGGAAAACGCCTGGCAGAACAATACGGCATTGCTTTCGCCTGCTACGAGTTTGGCCCTCCCCAACCGTTGAACGAGGAACTCCGCATCCTTTTGTTTCAGAGCATCCGGGAACTCCTCCTCAACGTCGTGAAACATGCGCGGGCTCGCCAGGCGAAGGTTTCTTTTTCCCGCGGATCAGAGACTTTCAGTGTGGTCGTTGAGGACGACGGCATCGGTTTCGATACGGCCTCCCTGTTCCGCCGGAACCATGCGGTTGCAGGCTTTGGCCTGTTCAGCATCCGCGAACGTCTCAAACACCTGGATGGGAGTTTTACGATGCATTCCGTCCCCGGCCAGGGAACCATGGCCACCCTGTCGGTTCCGTTGCCGGCGCGCTTCTCGAAGGCTTCCCCTGTTCGGTCGGAAGAGGTCCGCCCTCATGTCCACCCGTATTCTCCTGGTCGATGATCATGCCATTGTTCGTTCCGGCCTGCGCTGGCTTCTGGAAAAACAGGGGGGGATCACCGTTGTGGGAGAAGCCGGAGACGGCCACGACGCCGTTCGGCTTGCGGCAAAACTGGCGCCGCAGATCGTCATCATGGACATCGGTATGCCGGGACTCAATGGAATCGAAGCCACGCGCCGTATTCACACTCAGCATCCCGCTCTACGCGTGATTGCGCTTTCCATGCACTCGGATCCGCGTTTTGTCACGGAGATTCTTCGCGCCGGAGCGTCAGGATACGTGCTCAAGGAAGCCGCTTTTGAAGACCTGCTTCACGCCATCCGGGCTGTTCTCCAGGGGCACACGTACCTGAGCCCTCCCCTCCAGGGTATGATCGTCGAGGAGCATGTGCGGCGGCCACAACAGACTGAGCCGTCGTCCGTCACGCTGCTGACTTCACGCGAACGCGAGGTGCTTCAACTTCTCGCGGAGGGCCATTCCAGCAAGGAAATCAGCGCGCGACTTGGATGCAGCGTGAAAACCGTGGAAGTTCATCGCAGCCGGATCATGCAGAAACTCCATCTTCACAGTGTCGCCGCGCTCACCAAATATGCCATTCGCGCGGGGCTCACCTCGTTGGAGCGCTAGGCATGAGGAGCAAACCGTTGGCCATTGTGGACGCTTGGAACCTTATCTATGGCGTCCCGCAGTTTCGAACCCGACTGGCCGATAATCCTGACCGCGCGCGCAAGGAACTGACGCGATGGGCCGCTGCATGGCTCGGCACGCGGCGCGACCTCGCCGGCTTCTGGATCGTGTTCGACGGCGGCGTTGCAACGGCCGACGCGCAAACCGCCGTTGGCGTCTGTGTTCTTAACAGTGGCCCCCACGAAAAAGCAGACGCCCGCATCCTTCGTCTCGTGCGGGGACACGTCCGCACGCGGCGGCTTATCGTCGTCTCCGACGATCGTGCCTTGACCACCCACTGCCGCGCCTTGGGCGCCGAAACGCAGTCCGTGCACGCGTTTTTTGCGCTTTCGCCATGGACGGCGCAACGGAGGCCCTTTCCGGCGGACACGGGGGGCGATGCCAAAACGGATCTCTCTCCCGCTCAGCGGAAAGCGATCGACGACGAATTGCGACGACATTACGGCCTCCCGGAGGATACCGCGCGGGATGCGTAGGACATCCCCACCGATGCCATGAGCCATGAGGCGCACCCTTCTCCACGTGGATATGGACGCGTTTTTTGCCGCCATCGAACAGCGGGATCGTCCGGAGTTGCGCGGTAAACCTGTGATTGTCGGAGCCGCGCCGAACCAGCGCGGCGTGGTGGCCGCCGCATCCTACGAAGCCCGGCGATTCGGTGTTCGTTCTGCCATGCCCTCACGGGTCGCCTATCGCCTTTGTCCCCATGCGGTTTTCCTTCCGCCGAACGAAACGCTTTATCGGTGCGTGTCGGGTCAGGTGGTGGCGATTCTCGAACGCTTTACGCCGTTCATCGAGAAAGTCTCCATTGACGAAGCCTTCCTCGATGTCACACCCGTTCGCCGCCTGCGCGGCACGGGATCGGAGATCGCTCGCGCGATCAAAGACGCTATCCGAGAAGAACTTGATCTGACCGCCTCCGTGGGCGTGGCCTCCAACAAGTTCTTGGCCAAGGTGGCGAGCGATCTTCAGAAGCCGGATGGATTGACGCTAGTTCCCGAGAATCCGGAGGCGATCAGCGCCTTTCTGGCTCCGCTTCCGGTCACGCGCATTCCCGGCGTAGGAGAGGTCATGAGCGCATGCCTGCGGAAAGCCGGATGTGTCACAATCGGCGATCTGCAGAGAACACCGCTTGAGAAACTGGCTGCGTACGTGGGACGACGCGAGGCCGAGACGCTTGCCGCTCTTGCCCGCGGGGAGGACGACCGAGCCCTGGCGCTTGAATGGGAGGAAAAGAGCCTCTCCCGCGAGCATACGTTTCCCGAGGACTGTTCTTCGCGAGAGCATTTGGAGGCAACCCTGTGCGATCTGGCGGAAGATGTCGCACGGGAGCTGAGAAAATTGGGGAAATATGCCGGCCTGGTCAGACTGAAGTTACGCTGGCGCGACTTCCGGACGCAGACGCGCCAGAAGCCCTTAGCCTGCCCGTCCTGCGACGATTTCACTCTGCGTGAGGCGGCTCTTCGCCTTTTGCGTGATGAACCCCTCGTCCAACCCGTCCGTCTGATTGGGTTTGGTGTCGGCCGTCTTCTCGTTTCGCCCGGCATTCAACTCGCATTGTTTGGCGACTCGGGAGGCCTGTTGCCGGATCGCCGCGAGCGGTTGAGCCGGGCCGTCGATCGTCTCCGCGAGCGGTTCGGTGACGACGCGGTCTGCCGCGCCTCCGGGATTCGGGACACCCGCTCGCTTCGCGCATGACGGGACGGCTACTGTCTGTGGTTTTCATCGGTGTGGCGCGGCCCTCTGCGCATCGAGAGGGCGCGCGTATCGATGTCAACGCTTGATTTCCGCGCGCGGGCCGGGTATAGAGGCTTTCATGATCGTTCCCGATGAAGCCACGTACATACAGCTGGCCGCTGGGCACGATGTGATTCCGGTTTACAAGGAAATTCTCGCCGACCTGGACACGCCCGTCTCGCTGTTGCACCGTCTGGCAGACCGGCCCAACACCTTTCTTTTGGAAAGCATGGAAGGGGGCGAGACATGGGGACGGTATTCGTTCGTCGGGATTGATCCGGAATGTCTTTTCGAAGCGGATCACAGCGCGGGTCCCACCGGTGGTCTGGAGACCCTCCGCCAGGTGTACCGCCGGTTACGCGTGGCGGAATTGCCCGGCCTCCCGCGCTTTTTCGGCGGCGCGGTGGGATACATTGGCTACGAAGCCGTTGGTGAATTCGAGCGCCTCCCGATTCCCAAACGCGTGCGTGCTGGTCCTGTGGCGAGAAGCCGATTTCTCAAGGCAGACCGCCTGGTCGTTTTTGACAACGTGCGGCACACGATCAAGATCGTCGTGAGCACACGACCCTGCGAGAGCGCCACAACGGCAGAAGCCTATTGGAAGGCGGTGGCGGAAATTGAGCGACTCGCCGGCCTGCTCGGTCGGCCAGCGCCTCCGGCGGCGGCGCCGATATACTCGGCCGTGGAATTCCAGTCTAACATTCCGCCCGAGGTGTTCCGCCGCATGGTGGAACAGGCCCGGGCCTACATTGTAGCGGGCGATATCATTCAGGTTGTGCTCAGCCGCCGCATGACGGCACGCTCCGCGGTTCCGGCCGTTCAGGTTTACCGGGCGCTACGTTTTCTGAACCCGTCTCCGTACACATTTTTCATCAAGCTGGGGAACCAGGTGTTGGCAGGCTCCTCTCCGGAAGTGATGGTGCGGCTCACAGGTAACCGTGTAGAACTCCGCCCCATCGCCGGGACCCGGCCGCGCGGCCGCAGCGAACAGGAGGACCGCGCGTTGGTCCATGACTTGCTGGCCGACGAGAAGGAGAAAGCCGAACATGTCATGCTGGTGGACCTAGGGCGAAACGATCTCGGGCGAATTGCCGAGCCGGGGAGCGTGCAGGTCACCGAGTACATGGTGGTCGAGCGGTACAGCCACGTCATGCATCTGGTTTCCCATGTAGAAGCCATTGTGCGTCAGGACGTTGACGCCTACGACGTGATCCGCGCCACGTTCCCAGCCGGCACGCTCACGGGCGCGCCCAAAATTCGCGCCATGGAGATCATCCACGAGCTGGAGCCGGAACCGCGCGGCGTGTACGGAGGCGCCGTCGGGTACGTGAGTTATTCGGGTAACATGGATTTGGCCATCACCATCCGCACCCTTGAAGTGGAAAATGGCATTCTGTCCGTACAGGCGGGTGCCGGCATTGTGTACGATTCGGATCCACAGCGCGAATGGGAGGAGACCGAGCACAAGGCACGTGCCATGCTGCGGGCCGTTGAAATGGCGGCGCAGGGGCTAGAGGTCGCGTGACATTCCAGAGGGCTGTCGGCGCTCGCATGACGGCGTCCCGCACGCGATGCCCCTGGCGCGCAGGATCTGCCGAAAATGGGCAGCGCCATGATTCTCTTGATCGATAACTACGATTCATTCACCTACAACCTCGTCCAGGCCTTTCTCAGCCAGGGGGCCGACGTCCGGGTTTTTCGCAACGACGCCCTCACGTTGGAACAGATCGGAGCGATGCGACCCGACGGTCTCGTCATCTCTCCGGGGCCCTGCACACCTCGCGAGGCCGGTATTTCGGTGGAACTGATCCGGCGGTGGTCGGGCCGTGTTCCCCTTTTGGGGGTTTGCCTCGGTCACCAAGCGATTGGCGTCGCCTTTGGCGCCACGGTGTCTCGCGCCAAACGCATCATGCACGGGAAGGTCTCCACCATCCACCACGACAAGACAGAACTGTATCGAGGCATCAAGGACCCCTTCCTTGCCGGACGATACCATTCGCTGGCCGTCACGGAAAGCACGCTGCCCGACGTTCTGATCGTGGACGCCCGCAGTGAAGACGGCGAAATCATGGGGTTTCATCATCGCGATCATCCCACCTACGGCGTACAATTCCATCCGGAGTCTGTTCTCACCCCGAGCGGGAAACGACTCCTGCGGAACTTTCTCCACATTGTGGAGAACTTTCACAGGCATTCTCCTCCCTCCGATACTCCGCCTTCATGACCGGGACGCCATCCGACCGCAGGCAGTCCGATACGGAGAGCCGGAGAGGGGGAACGCTTCGATGGGAGGCGTGGACGATGAAAGAGTATCTCCAAAAGCTTCTCGACGGCAACAGCCTCACGCAGGCCGAAGCGGCGGCAGCCTTCGACAGGATCATGTCGGGGCAGGCCACCCCGGCGCAGATCGGCGCGTTTCTCATGGCGCTGCGGATGAAGGGGGAGTCGGCCGACGAAGTCGCGGGCGGCGCTCTTTCTATGAGGCGCCACGCCGTGTTCATTGACGCCGGAGGACTCCCGGTGGTGGATACCTGCGGTACGGGCGCCGATGCGATCGGCACGTTCAACATTTCGACCACCGCCGCTTTTGTGGTGGCCGGAGCGGGCGTGCCCGTGGCCAAACATGGGAACCGTTCCATCACGAGTCGTTGCGGCTCAGCGGATCTTCTCCTGGAACTGGGCGTTTCCATCGATGTGCCGCCCGAGCGGGTCGAGGAGTGTCTTCGGGAAATCGGCATGGGATTCCTCTATGCTCCTCGGTTACACCCGGCCATGAAACACGCCATGGGTCCCCGCCGGGAACTCGGCGTCCGCACCATTTTCAACATCCTCGGCCCCCTCACCAATCCCGCCGGTGCCAAAGGCCACATTCTTGGCGTGTTTGCGCCGGAATTGACCGAGCTTTTGGCTCATGTGCTTCGGCTTTTGGGAAGTCGCCGCGCCTTTGTTGTGCACGGGCACGACGGGATGGATGAAATCACCGTAACCACCACCACGCGCATCAGTGAACTGCGCGACGGCCTGGTGCGCACATACGAATTCGATCCGCGGCCGTTCATCGGCGAATATGCCTCCGTCTCGGATGTTGCCGGCGGCGATCCCGCCTTAAATGCGCAGATTACGCGCCGGGTTTTCCAGGGGGAAAAGGGCCCGTGCCGCGATATCGTTTGCCTGAATGCTGCCGCCGGCATCGTGGCAGGCGGAAAGGCGGAAACGCTCCACGAAGGCTGGCGACTGGCCCAGGAATCGTTGGACAGCGGACGCGCCATCGAAACGCTGGAAAAACTGATCGAGAAAACACAAGCCGCCTAACTCTCGCTCTCCCCCTGTTGACGCCTGCGACTCTCAATAAAGAAAGGGCTTTTGGCATGCATATCTTTCCCTCCCTCGCGATCGAAACCTGGCGAACACTTGAAGCCATGGCGCCTTGGCTTCTTTTCGGCTTTCTCATCGCCGGCTTTCTTTCGGCGTTTGTGCCCGTCGAGACCGTCGAGCGCCATCTAGGCGGTAGGGGACTGTGGCCCGTCGTCAAGGCGGCCTTGTGGGGTGTGCCGCTTCCTCTTTGCTCCTGCTCCGTCATCCCGGTGGCCGCCTCGTTACGCCATCACAAAGCCGGCAAAGGAGCCATAACGGCCTTTCTTCTCTCTACGCCTCAAACCGGGGTGGATAGCATCCTCGTCACACTGGGGCTGTTGGGTCCTGTGTTCGCAGTGGTGCGCCCTTTGTTGGCTTTCCTCACGGGGATCGTGGGCGGAGGGGTCGTCGAAGCCTTCGATCAGGAGAGCGAGTCGGATGCCTCCGTAGGCCAGGGTGCATCCTCCTGCTGTTGTTGCCAAGGCAGCGGCCGTGCGAACCGTGTGGTCCAAGCTCTACGTTACGGGTTCCGCGTGCTGCCCGGGGACATTGCCGTCCCGCTACTGGTCGGCGCCTTGGTCGCCGGTTTTCTCGCCGCCGTGGTTCCCCCCGGCTTTTTCACCGACCGTATGGGGAGCGGATTCTCTGCCCGTCTTCTTTTGATGGCCGTGGCCATTCCCGCCTATGTCTGCGCCACCGCCTCCGTGCCGCTGGCGGCGGCCATGATCGCAAAAGGTATCTCACCCGGCGCCGCGCTTGTTTTTCTTGTCACCGGGCCTGCCACAAACGCCGCCACCCTGGGCGTGCTCTGGAGGGAACTGGGGCGGCGAACAACAGTGATCTATCTTTTGGTGCTGGCGGTGTCCGCACTCGGCGCCGGTTGGCTTGTGGATCAACTCGCAGCGGAAAGGCATCTTCCAGTCCTCCACGGAGGCCACCGCATGATGCACGGCCTCGCACAGACAGGCTCGGCCATCGCCCTTCTGGCCATCCTTGTTTGGGCACGGGCTACCCGCGGGAAAGGTCCCGGGAAGCCCATCCGCCAAACGTAGACCACGCCGACTTGCCGAAGGGCCCTCCCACTCCTCCAAGTAGAGCCTTGTTGACGCGATCCCCCGCGATGACACGATCGAAGAGGACGGGGTTATTTTCGCTCCACGGGCGGACCTTCTGGGGCGGGGGCACGCAGGAACCGAACCGGTGTGGCGACCAGAGAGCGGCACGTTCAGAGCTCGAGGGGGAGACAAGAAGACGATGCCATGTGTAAGACGTACATCCGCCGCTAGTACTTCTGGAGAAGCGCCAGCAAGGTCGCATCGAGCCGATGCCCATGCCATTCGGTGTAGACCGCATCCTTGCGGTTGGAATCGAGAATCCCAAAGGGGCCACGAAAGTTCCACAGGGCATAGCCTATGCCGAGCGTATGAAGGATTTCCAAAACATCACGCAGCCAAGACAGGAAAACGGTGTAAGGCGTTTCGTTAAAACAGCCGCCCTCTCCACAGTGCACCCCGACGCCACGTTCCATCAACCGCGCCCACCGCGCGTAATGCTTTTCGAGGCGGTTGCGGTCCCACTGTTCACCGTAATGCCACCCCCCGGGCCAGCGGGGCTCGGGGAAGGTCTCCCCTTTGACCCAAGACGCCCGGTAATGCGTGACGCCCATGGGCCAATAGGCCCGGCAGCTCTGCGCCACGCCCCCATCAGCCAGTTCAGGGACAGGGTCATTTCCATAACACAGGCCGTCAACGATGATCAGCCGGGCCGGGTCTTCTTCTCGTATCGTGGCTATTAGCGCACGTATGACACGTTCGTGGTCGGCGCGTGTCATGGCGTCGGAGGGAGACGGGGGCTCGTTTATCAGGTTAAAGCTAAGCTGTGTGGAGGGAATACCCACGTACCGACGGGCGAGGGCGCGCCACTGAAAACAACATGCTTCGAGCATCTCCGCGTCCCGCCATAGGCTACCGGGTTCAGGCGGCGGCTTCACGCTCACACAATAGCCCGGAGCCCGGTGCAGATTGAGGCACACGTGAAGGCCGTAACGACGGCCAAGGTCTACGGCCTGATCCACCTGGACCAAGACGGATTCATCCATCTGCTGCCAGCCGTGAGGACGTGACCAGCAATGGTAGGACATGGGGAGTCGCACAAAATTGAACCCCCAATCCGCCATCCACTGAAAATCCGTCTCCCGAAATGGCGCGTTCGTTTCGGCGGTGAATTTTTCCAAGAGGTTAAAACCGCGCCACCGCGGCAAAGGATTCCTCGATGCTTCACCCGTTGCCATCGCGTTTCCTCCGTGTGTGTCATCCGCCATGCGTTTCTCGTCGTGTTCCCCACGGGTTGTCCTTGATTTTCCCGGGCTACGCGTGAGCCCGCCAGCTTGCCCTACGCCCTGCATGACTGTAGAGCACCTTCCCTGCGGAAAGTCAAGCGTAACGCCGTGGGTTCGACGGTCGCCTACAGCCCCGACGTTCGCTCCACAGCGACGGTATCCCCCCTTTTCCGGAGCTGTCTGCGGACGGTGCGGGCCGTAGGGCAAGTGCTCCGCCCTTGTTCGCCGTGAAGAACCCCTGCGGTTGTCCACCCGGAACCCTGATTTGCGGATACGTTCGTGAGTGGGGGGCGTGGAACGAAAGAGGGAGGCGCAAAACTTTTCCTTTTTCAGTCAAGTGTCCATACATGGTATCCCCTTTTTTGGGATGGAGGAGTATGGGATGGAGGTAGGAGATTTTCGAGGAACACAG
>FWWM01002754.1_pt1 | contig 46029 bp, 30 predicted proteins | sample 2228351 | NCBI WGS metagenome assembly FWWM01 (sample SAMEA103939774, study PRJEB20133) | metagenome
AAGGATAGCGCAAGTGGGGGGACTGCCGGTCCGGTGGGTTGGAAACTCGCCAGCAAGTGGGTTGCTAAGGCGGGGATGATTTGCTGCACAAGCCCCCAGGATGAGCCGTTCGCATCTGAACAGGCTCACCACCAAGACACCAGGACACGAAGTCTTGCCGGATTCCTTCGTGCCTTCGTGTCTTGGTGGTGAAATCTCGGCATATGCTTCAGCACACCCTGGCTTATGAGGCGTCGAATTCATTCGGTGGCATCTCGAGGGCCGGTGCTTGCGCAGTGCCTTTATCGGTGCTAAACTGGGCGCACAAATCTTCCTCGACAGGAGGGGCGCGATGGCGACGTTACCCGACGGCACCCGGTTGCCCGGCAGGCTGTTCATCGTCGAAGGTATTGACGGGTCGGGCAAGAGCACGCAGCTTGACCTGTTGCATAAATGGCTGGTGAGCGAAGGCTACCTGGTGGTGTTCACCGAGTGGAACTCCTCACCGCTGGTACGCCGCACCACGCAGCGCGGCAAGAAAGAACGGCTGCTCACCCCCCTGACCTTCAGCCTGATCCACGCAGCCGATCTGGCCGATCGCATGGAACGGCAGGTGATCCCGGCATTGAAGGCCGGCGCCATCGTCCTGGCCGATCGTTACATCTACACGGCGTTTGCCCGGGACGGCGCGCGCGGGATCAACCCACACTGGGTGCGCAAACTCTACAGCTTTGCAGTGCAGCCGACGGTCGCGTTCTATTTCCAGGTGCCGCTCGACGAGGCGTTGAAGCGCATCCTGGTGGGCCGGCCGACGCTGAAATGGTACGAAGCAGGGATGGACCTGGGCTTGAGCCCTGATCCCTATGAGTGTTTCCGGCTGTTCCAGAAACGTATCCTGGCCCAATACGAGGAGATGATCGAGGAGTTCGGCCTGACGGTGATTGACGCCACACTGCCGCTCGTCCAGCAACAGCAACAGGTGCGGGCGCTGGTGTCACCGCATCTGAAAGGGCTGACCCGGGTCAACCTGTTGCCCTGGCGCGAGGTGCTGGCCAAGGAGGGCCTGTATGGCCGTTATCTCAAGACGCAGGCTGCTACGAAGTTGGACGAGGCAGTTTAGGAGGCGGCGGCATGACCAGAATTCGCTACTACGGCACAGGCAACATCCCCGGTTTTGATGCGCGCGAGCTGCCCGGCCGGCTGATCGTGCTGGAGGGCACCGATGGCGTCGGCCGCTCGACACAGGTGGCCCTGCTTCACGAGTGGCTGGAGGCCAACGGCTATGCAGTTACCCAAACCGGGCTGGCGCGTTCTTCGTTGGTGGGGCCCGGCCTGCAGCGCGCCAAACAGGGCCACACTCTGGGCGACATCACGCTGAACCTGTTTTACGCCACCGATTTCGCCGATCGTCTGGAGAAGGAGATCATCCCCGCGTTGCGTGCTGGCTTTATCTGCCTCACCGACCGCTACATCTACTCGATCATTGCGCGAGCGCTGGTGCGTGGGGTCAACCATCAATGGCTGCGTGATCTGTTCGGGTTTGCCATAGAGCCGGACGCTGTCTTCTATTTGGAGGCCGACCTGGACCGTCTGGTGCCGCGCGTGCTGGCCGGCGAAGGGTTCGATTACTGGGAGTCGGGCATGGATGTGTTGCGCGGGGACGACATCTTCGAAAACTGGCGCGAATATCAGACCCGACTGCTGGCCCAATTCCGGCAAATCGGCCAGGAATACAACTTCATCTGGGTTGATGCCAATCGCTCAGTACACGAGATCTTCACAGACCTCAAGAAGAAACTCGAGCCGATCCTGAAAGGAATGCGGCCTCAAGGTCCGGACAGCCGGCGCTCGGCGCTTTAGCCTGCCATCTCCTTGCGGCCCTTGGCTTTGCCCTGCTCCTTTAGAGAGGCCTGTTGTTCCTGGACGTCGTCTTGCGAACTTTCCGGCGCAGAGGATGCGATTTCTTCGGGGTCCAGCGGACGTGAGAGGGCTGCGCTCAGCGTTTCGACCGCGGTGCGCAATACCCGGACGGTTGCCCACATGCTGTCATCCGCTTCGACGATGGTCCACGGCGCCAGTAAGGTATTGGTTTTGAGCAACATCTCCTCGACGGCCGCCTCATAGGCCGCTCGCTTTTCCGGATGGAGGGAAGACGCAATCGGCTGATCGGTTTCGCAGGCAGCGGCATACCTCCGGCTCTGTTCTTCGCTGCTGATATGGAGCCAGAACTTGAGGACGATGGTCCCGAAATCCACCAGCTGGCGCTCGAACTGATTGAGCTCGAGATAGGCGCGCTGCCACTGTGCTTCAGCGCATCTGCCCTCCACCCGATCTCCCAGCACCCGGCTATACCACGAGCCATCGAAGACCGCCAAGTGCCCGCGCTGGGGCAGGCGACGCCAATAGCGATACAGGTAGTGATAAGCCGCGTCCTCCCGTTCACCGTCTGCCACTGCGTGCACAGCATAACCGCGCGAGTCGAGCCGTTCGGTCAGGCGTTTGATCGCGTGCAGGCGGTCGGCCGGATCCCACCCTTCGCACACGATCACCACCGGTCGTTTTTCTGCGCGCGCGTGACGGACCAGTTGGGCCAATGCCGGCTGCCAGCGCGCCACGGCTGCGGCGTGCTCCTCAGCGGTGAGCGCCCGACGGGTGTCAATCTGGGCCAGCAACGACATCAATAGTATTCCGGCACGAAAGTCTGGTCGGTGATGGGCGGACGCACATAGCCGCCGTCCGGCTGCCTGGGCGGCAGTTCGATCCGCTCCGGCGTCAGGTCCTCGTAAGGGATCAGGCTGAGCAAATGGCGGATCACGTTAAGCCGGGCCCGGCGCTTGTCGTCTGCGTTGACCACGTACCAGGGCGCCTGCTTGATGTCGGTGGAGGCGAACATGGCGTCCTTGGCCTTGGAGTACTCGACCCACTTCGAACGCGATTGCAAATCCATGGGACTGAGCTTCCAGCGCTTGGTCGGATCGTTCAGCCGCGCCTGGAACCGGCGTTCCTGCTCTTCGTCGCTCACCGAGAACCAGTACTTGATCAGGATGATGCCTGAGCGGACGAGCATGCGCTCGAACTCCGGACAGGAGCGCAGGAACTCACGATATTCATCCTCGGTGCAGAAGCCCATCACGTGCTCCACACCGGCGCGGTTGTACCAGCTACGGTCGAAGAGCACCAGTTCGCCGGCCGCGGGCAGGTGTGCCACGTAGCGCTGGAAGTACCATTGCGTCCTCTCTCGCTCGGTGGGCACGCCCAGGGCGACAACCCGGCAGAAGCGGGGATTGAGCGGCGCAGTGATGGTCTTGATGGCGCCCCCCTTGCCTGCTGCGTCCCGGCCTTCGAAGATAACCACCACTTTCAGGCCCTTGTACTTGATCCATTCCAGCAGCTTGACCAGCTCAACGTTCAGCTTCGCCAGCTCCTTTTCGTACTCCTTGCGGGACATCTTCTTTTTCTTTTTGTGAAGAGCCGGCACAGACGCAACGGCGTCCGGGGTGTGCACCGCGGGGTGTTCCGCCGTCGCTGTCGGGCCATGGGGTTCGGCCTCTGCGGGTGCCACGTGCCCGTCAGAGCCGTCCGTCGCGATCTCTTCGATCATCCCGTGCTTATCTTTCTTCTTGGACATAGGCTCCTCCTGAGGTGGGTCTGTTGCATGTGGAATCAACGCGTCGGTAGATTCTGAAATGTTTCGACCGGCACACCGCGCGCCTGCAAGGCCTCGGACAGGCGTTCGGCTACCGTCTGACATACTCGCCACCAGGTATAGTGTGGATCGGCCGCTTCGATCACGGTCCAGGCTGCGCCGGGGCTTCCGGTCTTGTCCAGCATCTCGTTGACCCGCTGTGCGAAGGCCTTGTAGTCGCGATTTTGTGCCCAGCTCTCTGCCAGCCGCTCGGCAGGCACATGCTTGGCCCGCAACTTCAGCCGGCGTCGCTGCTTCTCCCGTTCGAGGTGCAACCAGAATTTCACCAGGGTGTAGCCGTCGTTCACCAGCATCTGTTCCAGCTCTACGATGTCCCGAAAGGCGCGCCGGCGTTCTTCCTCCTGTTCCAGCAGCAGCGCCTGGCTATACCAGCTCCGGTCGAAGATCGCGATCTCCCCACGCGCAGGCAGTTTCATCCAGAAGCGCCACAGCCAGGGATACGCCTTCTCGTCTCCTCTCGGGGCGCGGATGGGCCAGGTCTTGAAGCCGTGCGGGTCCAGTGCTGCGGCCAGCACCTGGATGCTGGCGCCTTTGCCCGCCGCATCCCAACCCTCAAAAAGGATCACGGTGGGTATCAGCGCTGTGCGCGCAGCCATCTGCAGCGCATGGAGCCGCGCCTGCAAGGGGCCACGCAGCTCCTCCCAGGTTTTACGTTTGAGGCGGGGCGGGTGCTTCTCGTCCGGTTCCACCTCCGACCTCCTCACAACGCTGCCACCGCCAGGGCCAGCGACCGGCGGAAATCGGCGCCGATCAGTTCGTCCCAGGGGCCAGGGAATTGAGCCAGCAGTTTCTGTTGGCTGGCCTGTTGTTCCGCCAGGTAATCTTCCGCGGCTGTCAGCGCCGATTGCGGGAGCGCCTGGCCGCGTTTGCGACGTCCCTCGTCCAGAAACGCCCGTATCAGCTCCTCCGCGACGTGGGCATCCTGCAGTGCGCCGAGCAGGTCTTGCATAGCGGTGACCTGCTTGATCAGGTTCGGTGTCTCCGGCCCGAGCACGGGCCGGAAGAACTCCAGGACATAACGCAGGCGCTTGCAGTCAATGCGCAGCATGTGGTAAACGGGCAGCGGCGCGCCGTCTCGCAGTACAGGCTCGTAGGCGCGCACTTGCTCATACCGTTCCATGACCAGCCGGGGGACCACATGACACACCTGATAGGGGATCGGTTCGCCGGGAGGGATGGCGCGCGCGCCTGCGCCGGGCGTGCTGAGAAACGCCTGGAATTCGGCCACGAAGCGGCGGTAGGCCGGGCCATCCAGGTATTCCAGCATGGTCCGCCGCGCCACCTCGCGCTGCGCACGCCAGTCGTCCAGGAGCGGCGCCAGCGCCTCGGCCTGCTCAGGCGGCAGGGTGGCCCGGTAGGCTTCGGCTTTCTCCAACAACACATCCAGATCGCGCACAGCGCCCAGGGTCTGGCCCGTCCGGCGCAAGCTCTTGTTGAAAGGCTTGATGGTCTTGGGGTCGAAGTAGGGGGCAAAGACCCGGTACGCGGCCCGCATGCGCCGCGTGGCCACCCGCATGTCGTGCAGCGCCTCGATGTCTTCGCCCAACCGCGTGCCCGCCTCGTTGGCTAACATGCGCAGAAAGTGGGTATACATGGTTTTGCGGCCTGCTTCGCTCATCGGCTCGTCCGGGCGCAGGGGCGGGATCTCGGCGGCCGAAGGCAAGGGCTGAGTGGCAGGCGCAGGAGCGGTTTCCCTCTCTTCTCGGGGAACAGCGGATTCGGGTGCAATCTGCCTTGCGGTAAAGACGAGTTCCTGTTTGTGCAGGCGCTGCCACCAGGCGCTGCGCGCCGCTGCCTGTCGTGCGTCCAGCTCGGCTGCCGGGCCGACCAGCAAGATCTCACAGTGCACCGAGTCGCTGCCTTCCACCGATTCGATCCGCGTTCCCTGGGTGCGTGAGAAGTCCAGCGCTTCGGCCACCTGCAGCAACGCGGCCAGGGGAAGCACCTGCGCCCGCTGCTTGGCGGTGAGCGCCTCCAGGGTTGGCTCCTTCTCGGGCTTGGGTTTGGCGCGCTGCAGGCCGACGATCGCAGCCAACATCAGGCGATCGGTGGTGTTGATCCCGCGCAGGGGTTCGGCCAGGATCAGGTCGCGGCCTGCCTGATGGGGTCGGTCTGGGTCTTGCTGGGCGCCCACGGTGCATAGCAAGGCTGCGTGGCGCAACAGCCTGCGCCGCTTGCGGGGCAGACCGTGGACCTTTCCCAACGCGTCGAAGAGGACGAGGGCCTGATCGGCGACGAAAGTCGCGTGGGCCATGTCCACGCCGTGGGCGCTGCAGAAATCAGCCACCGTTACCGGGCCGTGTGCGAGACGGGCAGGGGGCGCTGTGGCGGCTACGGGCTTGTCTGCAGGCGGTTCTGCCGGTCCGGCAACCGCTCCCCTGGCCGATAGCGGCCGGCTCCGCCCAGGGGAGGCCGGTTTCCGTGCGTCGGCCTCAGCACGTTCCTCCGTCGCGCCCTTTGCGACGCGTTGTGCTCGGCCAGGCCGGCGGGCCGGCTGGGGCTGCGCTCTGTCGGTCTCCGCCTGAGCGGCGAAGATGTTCATGCGGCTGGCGCGAAAGGCGCGTACCCAGAAGCGCACGCGGCCGGCCGACAGCCCGGTGCGGGCCACGATGTCGCGCGTGGGCAGGCCGTCCGCCCAGCCGAGGATCACGGCGGCACGCCGCGCCAGCTCCGGGTCGGGGCTCCTGGCGTGCGCTTCCAACGTGGCACGCTCTTCCGCCGACAGCCGGCCGTCTACAGCGGCCCCGCGCAGCCGCAACGTTTCCAACGCGCGCTCGAACTTGGAACGCGGTTCGGGCTTCAGCCCGTGCTCTCCGGTGAGGGCTGCGGCCAGCCGCGCCAGGTCTTCTTCGGTGCCGTCGGACTTCAGCTCGATCTCCAGTTCGTAGTAGAGGGCAGGCCGCCGGCCGATCACGGCGCGCACAGCATCCACGCTAAGCTCGGCGACCCGGCGCGCACCGTCCACGACGTCGGCACGGGTGCGGTGCTGCTCCAGGTCGAACAGTGGGTGTAGCGTGGCACCCTGGCTCAAGGTCAGGGCCAGATCGCGTGCGGGGGAAGCCGGCCAGGCAGCTACATCGGGCGTCCAGGCATCCAGTTGCACCTCCTGCTCCTCGCGATGGTGAAGGGCCCCCAGCGCGCCGCCCAGCCCCTTGAGCGTGGCCAGAACCGACGTGCCTTCGGCGCGCAACCGACAGGCGTAGCCCGCCGCCAGCAGCCGGCCATCCGCTGTGTCGAAATAGCGATCGGTCACCTGTGCCGCTGCAGTGGGGATGAGGGCATATCCGGCCAGCTCACGCAGCCGGAGCAGAGCCCGATATGCCTGCCGGTTGGGCACGGCGAATTTGGCCTCGATTTCCATGCGGTTCCCCCGTCGAGTATGCGGATACAGCCGACGACAACTTTGTCAGATTATAACATGTTTCTACCGGAACGGACAAACGTCTGGCAAGGAGGTCAGACTTTAAGCTGCGACCACGGTCCGTCGGATTGATCCCGGGCGAACGGGGAGGTATAATGCGGACGGTTTCCCATCCCTTCGACTCAGTGTGGGACGGAATGCGTTACATCTACGGTGCGACCCTCTACACACCTGAATCAATCCTCGAGGATGCGGCTGTCTTGATTGATGAGGGCCGCATCATTGCGGTGGACACCGCCAGCGCGCTGCCCTGCCCGGCCGGTGCCGATACCCTGGACGCAACCGGCCTGCTGCTGGCGCCCGGCTTCATCGAGCTGCAGCTCAACGGCGGGTTCGGCGACGACTTCACCGACGACCCCACGACCATCTGGCGCGTGGCCGAGCTGCTGCCGCGCTACGGCGTCACCAGCTTCCTGCCCACCATCATCACTGCGCCGCCGGAGAAGGTCGCGCTGGGCCAGCAGGTTGTGACCGCCGGCCGGCCGGCCGGTTTCCGCGGCGCGGCGCCGTTGGGCCTGCACGTCGAGGGCCCGTTTCTGAACCCGCAGAAAAAGGGCGCCCATAACCCCGCCTACCTGCGACCGCCCAGCCTGGATGCGGTGGCCGATTGGTCGCCGGAGATCGGGGTGCGGTTGGTCTCGCTGGCGCCGGAGCTGCCTGGCGCGCTGGACGTGATCCGTGCGTTGGCCGGCCGCGGGGTGCTGGTGGGCGCCGCGCACAGCATGGCGACATACGACGAGGCGGTCGCGGGGTTCGACGCGGGCATCCGCTACGGCACGCACCTGTTCAACGCCATGCCGGCCCTGGGCCATCGAGACCCCGGCTTGCCCGCCGCGCTGCTGGCTGACGACCGGGTCACCGTGGGCATCATCGCGGACGGCATCCACGTGCACCCCGCGCTGGTGAAGCTGGTCTGGCGGATGCTGGGCCCCGGCCGGCTGAACCTGGTGACCGACGCGATGGCTGCGCTGGGCATGGCGCGCAACGTCCAACCTGGCGGACGCCCCAGCTTGCTGCGGCCCCGGGCCAGCCCCGACGTCCAACCTGACGGACACCGCAGCTTGCTGCGGCCCGGGACCAGCTCCGACGGACGCCGCAGCTTGCTGCGGCCCGGGACCAGCCCCGACGTCCAACCCGACGGACACCGCAGCTTGCTGCGGCCCGGGGCCAGCCCCGACGTCCATCGGCTCGGCGACTTCGAAGTCACCGTAGATGCGACAGGTGCGCGGCTGGCCGACGGCACCCTGGCCGGCAGCATCCTGTCGCTGGACCAGGCTTTGCGCAACCTGATCGCGTTCACCGGCTGCACGCTAAACGACGCGCTGGCGACCGTGACCACGACGCCGGCCAAAGCCCTGGGCCTCGACCGTGAACGCGGCCGCATCGCGCCCGGCTACGCCGCCGACCTGGTGTTACTGACGCCGGATTTGCGGGTGCGCGCGACAGTGGTGGCGGGGGAGGTTGTTTACACGGCACCCGAAGATTGACAAAGGAAGCGAGCCTTCAGGCGGTTTGGCGCGTAGCGAGCGTGACCGGCTAAAGCCTCGATTCCAGCACGCAATACGCAATACGCAGTACGCAGTACGCAGCACGCAACACGAGGCCCCCATGCCCAACCTACAATCCACTCACGTCTACCGCGAAATCCACGAGCAGCCGGCGGTGCTGGCACGCTTGATCCGATCCGAGCGCGCCACGGCCGAGGCGCTGGCGACCGAGATGAAGCGCCGGGCGATCCAATACGCGGTAATCGCCGGCCGCGGCACCAGCGACAACGCGGGTCGCTATGCCCAATACCTGCTGGGCGCGGCCAACGGCCTCTACGTCGGCCTGGCCACGCCGAGCCTGTTTACCATCTACGGCGCGCCGCCCCGTTTTGGCCCCCACGCCCTGGTGCTGGGCATCAGCCAGAGCGGCAAAAGCCCCGACATCGTCTCCGTGCTGGCCGAGGCGCGTCGTCAGGGCGTGCTGACTGCTGCGATCACCAACTACCCCAGCTCTGACCTGGCGCAGGCGGCCGATTTCGTGCTGGATCTGCACGCGGGCGAGGAGAAAGCGGTCGCGGCCACCAAAACCTACACTGCCGAACTGGCGGCCATCGCGCTGCTGAGCACCGCGCTGAACGGCGATCCGGCCCAGGCCGCCGCGCTGGAAGCGGTCCCCGGGCAAGTGGGACAGGCGCTGGCGTTGAACAGCAGCCTGGAACGCATCGCCGAGCGTTACCGCTATATGCAGGCGTGCGTCACCATCGGTCGCGGCTACAACTATGCCACCGCGTTCGAGCTGGCGTTGAAGCTGAAAGAGATGACCTACACCGTGGTCGAACCGTATTCCAGCGCCGACTTCCTGCACGGCCCGCTGGCGGTCATCGCGCCCGGGTTCCCGGTGATCGTCATTGCGCCGTCGGGCAAGATGCTGCCGGAGATGGTGGGCTTCATGGCGACCGCGAAGGAGCGGGGCGCGGAGCTGATCGTGATCAGCGACGCCCCAGAGGCGTTGGCGCTGGGCCGGGTGTCGCTGGCGCTGCCGGCCGGCACGCCCGAATGGCTGTCCCCCATCTGCGCCATCGTGCCCGGCCAGCTGTTGGCGATGCACCTGGCTCACGCGCGTGACCTCGATCCCGATCAGCCGCGCGCGCTGCGCAAGGTGACGGAGACGCGGTAATACAGCGCTGCAGAAACCGGGTTTCTTGAAGAAACCCGGTTTCTGCAGCGCTACGATTTCTGAACCCTACTTGCGGCTGCGCGTCGCTTTCGGCGGTTCGGCGGGGGCAGAGGTCGCCGTGGCCTGCGTGTCAGAAACCTGGTTTCCTGGATAAACCTGGTTTCTGACACCAGTCTTTGCTTTGTTGGACGTCGCCTTCGGCGGTTCGCCAGGGGCAGGCACTGGCGCAGCGGGTTCGACCGCTGTCTTGCGGGCACGCGTCGCCTTGGGCGGCTCGGCGGGGGCAGGCGCTGGCGCAGCGGGTTCGACCGCTGTCTTGCGGGCACGCGTCGCCTTGGGCGGCTCGGCGGGGGCAGAGGTCGCCGTGGCCTGCGTGTCAGAAACCAGGTTTCTTGGAGAAACCTGGTTTCTGACACGCGCCGGCTTGGGCTGCGCTGGTGTGACCGGTTCGGCCGCCACCTTGCGGCTGCGTGTCACCTTCCCCCGCTCAACCTCAACCTTAACCTCAGCCTTACCGTCACCCTCCGCCGCCGGGATGGCGAACGCGCGGGCGACCGTCTCGCCCGCGGCCAGTGCGACCGCCTGCTTGCCAGTCGTGGCCCGGCCCATCTCCGGCACGTCGGCGAATGCCAGCAGCCGGCTTTTGCCGCTGCTCAAGCCGCACAGCAACACGTCGCCGGCTGCCAAGAGTGTCGCAGCCGCGATGAGCCCCGACTTGAGCGTCAGCTTGGCGGCTACCACCCCCTGGCCGTTGCGGCCTTGAGATGGGAAGTCGGCCAGGGGCGTGCGCTTGACGAAGCCGAGCGCGGTGGCGATGGCGAGGTGGGACGGTGGATTGGGAGATGGTAAATTGGGAGATTGGGAATTGGTAGATTGGGAGACCGACGCGCAGGCGATCACACGATCCTTCGAGGCCAGCTTGATCCCGCCGATGCCGCCCGCGGGCAGGCCCATCGCGCGCACGTCGTCCTCCGCGAAGCGGATCGCCTGCCCCTGCGCCGTGACCAGCATGATCTCACCGCCGCCCGCGCTGAGGCCCGCCCAAACCAGCTCATCCCCCTCGTCCAGCCCGATGACCGTCGGATTGGCTCCGGCCTGATCCGCAAGATCGGACAGAGTCACCCGCTTCACCTTGCCCTGAGCGGTGGCCAGGACCAAAAAGCCGTTCGGCGCCTGGGGGTCGGGTTTCGGCATGGGCAGCAGCGCTACCACCCGATCGCGACGGCTCAGGCCCGACAGATCGGCAAAGTGACCGCCTGCCTCCGGCACCTGGTGGGCGCTGATCCGGCTGACCTGGCCTTTGGCGCTGAACAAGTACAGGTCATCGCGCGTGTTGGCTCTGGTCAAGAGAGCCAGCATGCCTTTCGCATCGTCGGCCGCCAGCTCCCTGGGCGGGGTGCCCGTCGTCCGCCGGCGGGACAGCGTTCCGTCCACCGACATGACGACCCACACTTCTTCGTCGGGCAGCAGGTCGTGGGAGGTCAGGGTGCCCTGAGCGCGGTCGGCAATCTGAGTGCGTCGCGCGTCACCGTACTTCTCCTTCAGGGTCAGCAGGTCTTGCTTGATGAGCGCCAGCACCTTCTTGGGCGATTTGAGCAGGGCCTCCAGCTCCCTGATCCGCGCCACCACTTGCCTGTACTCATCCTGCAGTTTCCGTCGCTCCAGCGCGGCCAGTCGCCGGAGCTGCATATCCAGGATCGCCTGGGCCTGGATTTCGGTGAAGTTGAACTTCTCGATGAGCCCTTGCCTGGCGACCTCGGCCGTACGTGAGGCCCGGATCAGGGCGATCACCTCGTCCAGGACATCCAGCGCCCGTAGCAGGCCCTCGAGGATGTGGGCGCGCAGTCGGGCCTTCTCCAGCTCATATTTGCTGCGGCGCACGATGACGACCTGGCGGTGTTCCAGGAAGTGCATCAACAAACGCTTGAGGCTGAGCAGCTTCGGTTCACCGTCCACCAGCGCCAGCAGCGAAACGCCGAACGTCTGCTGCAGCGGCGTGAGCTTGAACAGCTCGGCCAGCACCTGTCGCGGCTCGACGGTGCGGGTCATCTCGATACAGATGCGCATGCCGGTGCGGTCGGATTCATCCCGCAGATCGGTAATGCCCTCGATGCGACCGTCGCGCACCAGCTCTGCGATGCGCTCGATCAGGTTGGTCTTGTTGGTCTGGTACGGCAGCTCGGTGACTACGATGCGGCTGCGGTTACGGCTCATCTCCTCGATGTGCGCCTTGGCCTGCATCACGATGCTCCCGCGGCCGCTGGCATAAGCCTTGGCGATGACGTCCTCTCGTTCCAGGGCGTCGTTTCCCTGGCGCGCATAGCGATAGACCACGCCGCCGGTGGGGAAATCGGGGCCGGGGATAAAACGCATGAGGTCTTCGACGGTGACGTCCTCGTGCCGGTCGTAGTTGTCAATCAGGTAGCAGAGCGCATCGCAGACTTCGCCCAGGTTGTGCGGCGGGATGTTGGTGGACATGCCGACCGCAATACCACTGGAACCGTTGACCAGCAGGTTGGGCAGGGCGGCCGGGAGCACAGACGGCTCTTTGAGGGTGCCGTCGAAGTTGTCGGTCCAGTCAACGGTATCCATCTCGATATCGGCCAGCATTTCGGTGGCGATCTGGGCCAGGCGCGCTTCGGTGTAGCGCATGGCAGCCGCGTTGTCGCCGTCAATGGAGCCGAAGTTGCCCTGACCGTCCACCAGCGGGTAGCGCAGGCTGAAGTCCTGGGCCATGCGCACCATCGCCTCGTACACGGCCGCGTCGCCGTGGGGATGGTACTTGCCCAGCACCTCGCCGACGATGCGCGCCGACTTCTTGTACGGTTTGTCAGGTTGGAGGCCGAGGTCATGCATGGCATAGAGAATGCGCCGATGCACCGGCTTCAGCCCATCGCGCACGTCGGGCAGCGCGCGGGCGACGATGACGCTCATGGCGTAGTCCAGGTACGACGCCTGCATCTCGGCGTCAATGCTGATCTGGCGGACGATTCCAAGTTCCATGAATAGGCCCCTATTCTCTCAGCTGCTCCCACACCGGCCGCGTGTCCTGGGCCATCAGCGCCTGCCGCAGCTCGATGATCTGATCGCGCAGAAGGGCGGCTTTTTCGAACTCCAGTGCCTGGGCGGCGGCTTTCATCTGTTTTTCCAGCTCTTTGATCAGACGCGTTGCCTCATCCCTGGGCAGCACGGTGGGCGTAACCCGATATTCCGGCCCTGGTTCGGCCACAGCCGCCGCGCCCCGCCAGCGTGGAACGGCCGCGCCCGCACCTCGCTCGGCCTGCACACGCTGGGTCAAGTCGCGCACGGCTTTGACGATGGACTGCGGGACAATGCCGTGGGCCGCGTTGTACGCCTCCTGCTTGGCGCGACGGCGGTTGGTCTCGTCAATGGCCCGCCGCATCGAGTCGGTGATGGTGTCGGCGTAAAGGATGGCTTTGCCGTTGACGTGACGCGCCGCGCGTCCGATGGTCTGGATCAGTGCCTGCTCGGACCGCAGGAAGCCTTCCTTGTCCGCGTCCAGGATCGCCACCAGGCTCACCTCCGGCAGGTCGAGGCCTTCGCGCAACAGGTTGATGCCGACAACCACATCGTACACGCCCAGGCGCAGGTCACGCAAAATCTCGACGCGTTCGATGGTCTGCACTTCGGAGTGCAAATAGTGCACCTTTACCCCGACTTCCTGGAGGTAATCCGCCAGGTCCTCGGCCATACGTTTAGTCAAGGTGGTGACCAGCACCCGTTCTCCCCGGGCGACCCTGGCCCGAATCTCCTTGAGGAGGTCGTCTACCTGGCCCCTGGTGGGGCGGACCTCCACCTGCGGGTCCACCAGTCCGGTGGGCCGGATGATCTGTTCCACCACTTGCGCGGAGTGCTTGAGCTCATAAGGGCCGGGGGTAGCGCTGGTGTAGATCACCTGGTTCACGGACGCCTCCCATTCCTCAAAGGTCAGCGGCCGGTTGTCCAGCGCGCAGGGCAGCCGGAACCCGTAGTCCACCAGAACCTGCTTCCGGGATCGGTCGCCATTGTACATGCCATGGATCTGCGGGATGGTCATGTGCGACTCATCCACGATCATCAGATAATCGGCCGGGAAGTAGTCCAGCAGCGTCCACGGCCGCGAACCAGGGGGCCGCAACGACAACGGTCGGCTGTAGTTCTCGATGCCGGAGCAGTAGCCTACCTCGCGCAACATCTCCATGTCGTAGCGCGTCCGCTGTTCCAGCCGTTGCGCCTCCAGCAGCTTGCCTTCGGCGCGGAACTTCTTCAGTTGTTCTACCAGTTCGGCCTCGATGATCTCCAGCGCCTGGGTGATCTTCTCCTGCGGGGTGACGAAATGCTTGGCAGGGAAGATCTCGATCTCGTCCAGCCTGCGCAACACCTCGCCGGTCAACGGGTCAATGGCCGTGATGCGATCTACCTCATCGCCGAAGAATTCCACCCGGTACGCCAGGTCGGCGTAGGCGGGCATCACCTCCAGGGTATCCCCGCGCAGCCGGAACTTGCCGCGGCGCAGCTCCAGGTCGTTGCGTTCATAGAAGATGTCCACCAACTGGCGCAGCACCAGCTTGCGGCGCACCCGCTCCCCCTGCTTGAGCTTCACCGACACGCGGCCGTACTCGGCCGGGTCGCCCAGGCCGTAGATGCACGACACCGATGCGACGATCAACACATCGCGGCGGCTGAGCAACGCAGAGGTGGCGGCCAGCCGCAGCCGGTCAATTTCTTCGTTGATCTGCGCGTCCTTCTCGATGTAGGTATCGGTGCGCGGGAGGTAGGCCTCCGGCTGGTAGTAGTCGTAATAGCTCACGAAATACTCAACGGCGTTGTGCGGGAAGAACTCCCGGAACTCGCTGTAGAGCTGCGCAGCCAGGGTCTTGTTGTGGCACATGACCAGCGTAGGCCGGTTGACGGCTTCGATGACAGAAGCCATCACGTAGGTTTTGCCCGTGCCGGTCGCACCCAGCAGGGTTTGATGTTTGTACCCGCGCCGCAATCCCTCGACCAGCTGTCGGATCGCCTCGGGCTGGTCTCCGGTAGGCTTGAAGTCGGATACGAGCTTGAAATCGGGCATAACTGCTCCAGAACAAAAGTTCGCCGACGATGATTATACCCTGTTATGGCGAGTTTGTCCATATCCGTTCGACTGTTGACGTGGGCGCCCGTTCCGGCTAAAATGAATCTGCCCGCCGGAGCGGGCGCTGAGCACATGCGTCGTATCTACTATTGGCTGGTCTCGATCATCTGGTTGTTTTCTGTTCTGCTGCCGTGGGCTGCGCCGGCGCAGGCCGATGTTGCGCGCCAGCAAAGGGCGACTGCGACGCGCAGCCAGGCAGAACCGCTGGACCCGACCCCGACCCCGACTCCTACCCCCAGCCCCACTCCTGCGCCGCCGCTGGACCTGGACGAACTGCTGGCGAACATGACGGTTGCGGATAAGGTGGGCCAGCTTTTTCTGATCACGTTTCAAGGCCGAGATGTGTCCCCCGACTCCGATGTGGCGGTGCTGGTGCGTGATTATCGCGTGGGCGGGGTGGTGCTGTTGCCGGAGAACGACAACTATCGTAACGTGCCGGTGACACCCTCAGGATCGGCCCAGGGGGCGCAATCTGCCCAGCTTGACACCCCGTCGCAGATCATCGAGCTCGCCAATGCGCTTCAGGCGCTGGCGCTGAGTCCACCGCGGCCTATAGTACCGCCGGCGGTGATTACCGGCACGCTGCCCGTAACGGCCACCGAACCGCTCACCGTAACCGAAACGTTCACTGAACGCATCCCAATGCTCCCCGACGTGGAGGTCGCGCCGCCGACACCGACCGCAACGCCGACGGCTACCCCCTCCCCAACCCCGGAGCCCACCCCCGTTATCGAGGGACCTGCTGCAGGCATCCCGCTTTGGATTGCGCTGGACTGGCCGGGGGATGACAGTTCCTTCTTCGCAGGCAGGGGCGGTTTCACGCCGTTGCCCAGCGCAATGGCCGTGGGCGCGACCTGGTCCCCGGCACTGGCCGAGCAGGTGGGCCAGGTAGTGGGCCGGGAGCTGGCGGCCGTCGGCGTGAACCTGTTGCTCGGCCCCACCCTGGACGTGTTGGACGTGCCCCGGCCTGGCAACAAGGGAGACCTGGGCGTGCGTACATTCGGCGGGGATCCGTTTTGGGTCGGGCAGATGGGCCAGGCGTTCATCCGCGGTGTCCAGGCCGGCGCAGGCGGAGCGGTCATGACGGCGGCGAAGCATTTTCCGGGCCAGGGCGGTAGCGATCGTCGGCCCGAGGACGAGGTGCCGACCGTCCAGCGGCCACTGCAGCAGCTCCGCCAGATCGAACTGGCGCCGTTTGTGGCTGTGACGTACGGCTTTGATCGGGGTATGCCCGGCACCACAGCCGCCTTGATGACCTCGCATATCCGCTATCGCGGCCTGCAGGCCAGCATCCGCGAGGTGACCCCGCCCATCAGCCTGGCGCCGCAGTTGCAAGACCTGGTAGCGCTGGCGGAGTTCGCCGATTGGCGGGCGGCCGGCGGGTTGTTGATCAGCGAAGCGCTGGGGGTGCCGGCGCTACGTCGCTACTACGATCCGACCTTGTCCCGTTTTCCTCATCGTCAGGTGGCCCAGGACGCGTTTCTGGCGGGCAACGATCTGCTTTACCTGGGCCGTTTTGCCCTTACGGACAACTGGCCGGATCAGGTAAAAGCGATCAAAGAGACGGTCATCTTCTTTCAGGAGAAGTACGAGAGCGACAACACCTTCCGGGCTCGCGTAGACGATGCGGTCAGGCGCATCGTCCGCCAGAAACTGAACGTCTACGGTGGCAACTGGCAGGCGGACAAACTGTTTCGCAGCCGGGACGCTGCGGAGGCCAGCGTAGGGAAAGGCAGGACGGTGACCGAGGCCGTGGCGCGGGCCGGCCTGACCTTGATCTACCCTGGCCGGGAGGAGTTAGCGGAGCGGTTGCCCGGCGCGCCGTTAGCCGGCGAGCCGATCGTGATCATCAGCGACGCGCGCAACGTCCGTGAATGTGCTGCCTGTGCGGCTGCCCCCCTGATCCCGGTGAAAGCGATCGAAGAGATCATTTTGCGCCTCTACGGTCCGGCTGCCACCGGCCAAATCGTGCCCGAGCAGATACGTTCCTTTTCCTTCCTGGACCTGTATCGTTCGCTCACGGCCCCAGATGCGGGCAGAGACCCGCTGTCGGCCGCCATTGCAGAGGCTCGTTGGCTCATCTTCTTGCACCTCGATCCGGTGCCTGATGAATATCCGGAGTCTAATGCATTGCGGATGTTTCTGGCCAGGCGTTCGGAGAGCCTGCGAGATAAACGCCTGGTGGTGTATGCGGCCAGCGCGCCGTACTACCTGGACACCACCGAGATCAGCAAGCTGACAGCTTACTTCGGCCTGTATAGCCGTACGCAGCCATTCCTGGAGGCAGCGGTACGCGCCTTGTTCCGGGAATTCATGCCTGGAGGCGCGCCGCCGGTGTCGGTGGCCGGGATCAATTATGAGTTGATCCGCCAGTTGGAGCCTGCGCCGGGCCAGATTATCTCTCTCAATCCTGTAGGCGCAAGCGAGGTGATCACCCGCAGCATCCAGGTGGGCAGCCAGTTGGAACTCGAGACCGGTCTGATTCTGGATCGCAACGGCCATGCCGTCCCAGATGGCACACTGGTGGAGTTCCACCTGCGATATCCGGCGGAGTCGTTGGCGCTGGCACCGAAGATCGAGACCACTGTCGGGGGGCGGGCGCGTACGACGGTAACCCTGGACCGGGCCGGAGAGCTGTGGATTACTGTGCGGGCCGGAGAAGCGCGAGACTCGACGCGCGTCGAGCTCAGGGTGGGAGGGGATACACCGGGCACCATCGCCACCGTGGTGCCCACGCCGACGCCCGAGCCCACGCCGACGTTGACGATCACACCGCTTCCATCGGCCACGCCGGTGCCGACCCTTACACCTACCCTTGAGCCGACTGTCACTCCGACGGGCGAAGCAAATCCGCCGAGACGGTCTCGCGTCGACCTTGGGTCGTTCCTGTTCGGCCTCCTGGGCACGGGCCTGGCCAGCGGCATTGCGTTCGTTCTGCGCCTCCGCCGGCCGGATGTCACCAGGACCAGCCGGGCCAACACCGTGTGGGCGCTCACCGCAGCGCTATGGGCCAGTGCTCTCGCCTGGAGTGCGTACGTGCTTTATGCCGTGGGGTGGGTGCCCGGTGCGACGGCGCTACAGGCAGGAGGACATACGTGGGCGGCGGGCGCAGTGACGCTGGCCGGCGGGCTGTTGGCATTGCCCTGGCTGCAGCGGCAGCCGCGCAGATAGCTTTGGCTCGCAGCGATTGGCCGCTCTGGATTGCGGCGACGGGTCGCCGCTTTGGCTTGCGGCGCTTAGCCGCCGCTCTGGCTTGCGGCGATGGGTCGCCGCTTTGGCTCGCGGCGGTTCGCCGCCGCTTTGGATTGCGGCGCTTAGCCGCCGCTTTGGCTCGCAGCGACTGGCCGCCGCTTTGGATTGCGGCGACGGGTCGCCGCTTTGGCTCGCGGCGACGGGTCGCCGCTTTGGCTCGCAGCGACTGGCCGCCGCTTTGGCTTGCGGCGCTTAGCCGCCGCTTTGGCTCGCAGCGACGGGTCGCCGCTTTGGCTTGCGGCGACGGGTCGCCGCTTTGGCTTGCGGCGCTTAGCCGCCGCTTTGGCTCGCAGCGACGGGTCGCCGCTTTGGCTTGCGGCGACGGGTCGCCGCTTTGGCTCACAGCGACGGGCCGCCGCTTTGGCTCCCGGCGCTTAGCCGCCGCTTTGGCTCACAGCGACTGGCCGCCGCTTTGGATTGCGACGATGGGCCGCCGCTTTGGCTTGCGGCGCTTAGCCGCCGCTTTGGATTGCGGCGCTTAGCCGCCGCTTTGGATTGCAGCGGTTGGCCGCCGCTCCGGTCTGTGGCGATCGAAAAGCGGCGCCGAGGCGCCGCAATCCAAAACCGGGCGCAGTTACTTACGGCAACGGAGGAGCTAACAGAGAGATCAGCAGCGCAGTGGCCATGAGCGCCGCTACTGTCACCACCAGGCCCGTGTGCGCCGTGAGCAGTTCGCGCCAGAGGCTGATGGCCGGTTCATCGGGTGTCGCCGGCGCCTGGGCCGAAGGTGTCTCGGGCGCAAAGAGCAGCTTCCGGAACTCCTCGATGGAAGCCGGCCGGTCATCGGGATGCTGGGCGATGGCCGCCAGGATCGCCCTCTCCGTGCGCGGGGAGATGCGAGGGTTGATGTCGCGGGGCGGGATCAAGCTTCCTGGTTTCAAGAAACGCTGTTTGGCATCGGCCGGGGGTTGGCCGGTCAAAAGATGATAGAGGGTCGCGCCCAACGAGTAGATGTCCGAGCGCACGTCGGTGTGGCCGGTGTCGCCGCCGTATTGTTCCAGGGGGGTGTAGGCTACGGTGCCGCGGCCTTGCACAACCGTGACGGTGCGGCTCTCGTCGGGCTGTAGCAATTTGACGAGGCCGAAATCCACCAGCTTGACCATCCCACGCGGGGTCAACTTGATGTTGGACGGCTTGATGTCGCGGTGCAGAACGGGGGGATCCTGGGTGTGCAAGTAAGACAACGCATCGCAGAGCTGTTCGGCCCAGGCCAGGACGTTTTCTTCCGGCAGAAAAGTGTCGCGCCGGCGTGCCTCCTCAACCAGTTGACGCAGGTCTTGCCCGGGCACGAAATCCATCACCAGGTATTCCCGGCCGTCTTGCTGGAAGAAATCGGAGACCTTGGGCAAATTGGGGTGATCCAGGCGTGCCAGGACGCTGGCCTCCCGGTAGAACTGCTCATGGGCCTGGTCTTCCATGCCGGGCCCTGAAATCAGGTCGGGCAGCACCTCCTTGACCGCGCAGATGCGGCCGCGCAGGCGCAAGTCTTCGGCCTTGTAGACTGCGCCCATGCCGCCCTGGCCTACCAGGTCAATGATCTCGTAGCGGTCGCGCAGGACCGAACCGATCTGAAGGATGTGAGACATGGTGTGGGTTACTGCGTACTACGTACTACGTACTGCGTATTGCGTATTGCGTATTGCGTAAGCGATTATCGTCTACCTGAGCAGTCGTGTCAAGGTGGCACGGCCAGCATGTCGTTTATAGTGAAACAGAGGTATGGGCAGAAATGAACCACCAGTCGAGCTCCCGTGAATCCGCGATGTTGATTTTGCAACGCGGCAGCGAGACGGGCATGACGTGGCCGCTGGAGCACAAGATGGTGACCATTGGCCGCAATCCCGACTGCGACATCGTGCTGGACGACCGGCAGGTCTCTCGCATCCATGCCCGTGTGATCTGGTGCGAGGACCACTATGAGATTGAAGACCTGGGCAGCAAGAACGGCACTCATGTCAACGGCCGTGAAGTGCTGGGCCGGCAGCCGCTGCGCGACGGCGATGAGATCCAGATCGCGTTGCGGTACAAGTTGGCGTTTGTGGACGCCGGCGCTACGGCGCCGTTGCAGTTCGACAAGCCCGCAGAACGCGGGCTGCGGCTGGATACCGTGGCCCACCAGGTCTATGTGAACGGCAAGCTCCTGGAGCCGCCGCTGTCCGTGCAGCAGTATCGCCTGCTGGAATTACTGGTCACTACGGTCGGGGTTGTGGATCGCGAGGAGATCGCCCGGGCTGTGTGGCCCGACGCTGCCCTTGGGGGCGTCTCGGAACAGTCCATTGACGCGCTGGTGCGTCGCTTGCGGGAGCGTTTGGCCGAGCTGGACCCGGAACACCAGTACATCGTCACCATGCGTGGGCACGGGTTCAGGTTTGAGAACAGGACGTACCTGAACACGCCACCATCCCTATGAACACACCCCTTGCTCTTTACATTCACATCCCCTTCTGTGCAGTTCGATGCGCGTACTGTGATTTCAACACCTACGCCGGGTTGGAGCGGTTACACGAACCATTCGTGGCTGCGCTGAGGGAGGAAATCCGCCGGGCCGGCGTCCAGCGCGGCCGCCCTCCTGTGCGCACCATCTTCATCGGCGGGGGGACGCCTACTGTGCTGCCGTCCGAGCTGCTGATCCAGGCCTTGGACGCCTGCTATCAAGCTTTCGTCGTGGCCCCGGACGCGGAGATCACCTGCGAGGCGAACCCCGGCACCGTGGATCGCGAACGTTTTGGTGCGCTGCGCGCGATGGGGGTCAATCGGCTCAGCATGGGGGTGCAAAGTTTCGACGATACGGAACTGCGCTGGCTGGGGCGCATCCACACTGCAGAGGAGGCTATGGCTGCGTTTCACTCTGCAAGGCAAGTGGGGTTCGACAACATCAACCTCGACTTCATCTTCGGCCTGCCCGGCCAGACGCCCGAGACCTGGGCGCGTACCCTCGATCGGGCTGTCGCCCTCGGCCCTGAGCATCTTTCGCTTTACGGCTTGACTGTGGAACACGGCACTCCTCTGTTCGACCGGGTGCGTCGAGGCCTGACCGAGCCTCCGGATGAGGACCTGGCCGCCGACCTTTACGAGCTGGCCTGCGAACGCCTGGCTGCGGCCGGATATGCGCAGTACGAGATCTCCAATTGGGCGAAGACAGCAGATGGCGGATGGCGGATGGCGGATGGCAGATGGCAATCCGCAATCCGCAACCCGCAATGCGCTCACAACCTGGTCTACTGGCGTCACGAGCCCTACCTCGGCTTCGGGCCGGGCGCGCACAGCTTCGACGGTGAGCGGCGCTGGTGGAACGTCAAGCCGGTGCCGGAGTACATCCGCCGGGTCGAGGCCGGCCGGTCGCCGGAACGCGGCGGTGAGCTCATAAGTCGGCGTACTGCCATGGGCGAGTTCATGATGCTGGGCCTGCGGCTGGTGCAAGAAGGAGTGATGGACGCGCGCTTCCGGGCCCGCTTCGGCGTAGGGCTGGAAAAAGCCTTCGGCGAGCAGATCAGGAGGTTGGTGTTGCAGGGGTTGCTGGAACGGCTGCCGGATCGGGTTCGGTTGACACAGCGGGGAAGGCTGTTAGGGAATCGAGTCTTCGAGGAATTCGTATGAACCTTGAACCTGCGCCTGGCCGGCTTTGGTTTGATGGCCTGGTTAGGGGTGGGACGATGAGAGGGCAAGAGGCGACGCTCTAGCCCTGGATGTCCGCCAGATCGAAGACGGGGCCGCGCAAGCAGACGCGGCGCCGGCCGCCAGCCACATCGGCGACACAGGCCTGACACGCGCCGACGCCGCACAGGAAGTCTGCCGGATAGAGGGCCTGGACAACGCCACGGGCCAGCTCGTACCGCACTGCCTTTACGGCCTCGGCAAGCTGGCCGTAGAAGGGCAGCGGTGCACCCGCCAGCACCAGGTCTGCCCAGGCCAAGAGGCCTTGTCCCGGCTCCGACGCGCTGCCCGTCAGCAGCTCAGTCCAGCGCTGCGTCGGCCGGCCCATATCCGGGGTGATGATGTGGTATTCCACCGCTGCAGGCAGACGTTGAGGCGGGATCAGCTCGCGCACGCTGCGCGCTTCTACCGCCAGAGCGACGGCCAGCCCGCGCGATTCTGCCACCTTTACTGCAGGCAGCAGCGTCCAGGCCAGCTCGCCTGCGCCGACGCATAACACGTGACGAACGCCCAGCGGCACATTGAAGCCGATGCCCACCGGCCCCAGGCAATCCAGCTCGGTGCCCAGGGGCGCTGCAGACAGCCAGGCATGGCCCCAATCGGCCGAAGCCGGCACGCGCACGGCCCATGTTTCATCATCCAGCGCGATGGGATAGAAAGTGCGCCGCAGATAGGGAGTTTGGCCCCAGCCGGTCTTGATCAAGATGGCCTGGCCCGGCGTCAGCGCGCGTGCCAGCGCAGGCGCATGCAAGATCAGCTCCTGCGCGCTGCCGACAGTGCTACGGGCGACCAAAGTGGCAGTGGTTTGAAGTATCATCGGTACGGTGTAAAATGAGTATAGCATGGACTGATGGCGCTAACAAAGCAGTCGTGGGACGATTTGACGCGGAGGATGCGGTGGCAAACTTGATTGATGCCCAGGGTCGTCTTGAGATGAAGGGAAAATACCCATGAACGAAAAGATACCCCTGAAGCCCATCGAGGAGATGTTGGAACGACTGACTGTCGCAGTCGCTTTCGGCGCGCCCATAAAAGAGGGAGACGTGACACTGATCCCCGTGGCCAGAGTCGCCTACGGCTTCGGCTACGGTTATGGCTCCGGGAAGAGTCTCGAGGCTACTGAGGAAAGCGCGCAACCCGAGAAGGCCGAGGGCAGCGGTGCAGGCGGAGGCGGTGGCGGCATGGCCAGGCCCATGGGCTTCATCCGCGTTGATGCCAACGGCGTGCGATATGAGCCGATGGTGGATTCGACGCGCATTGCCCTGGCCGGCATTCTGATGATCATGTGGTCCGTCTACTGGATCACGAAAACCGTCCGGGCGTTTGTGCGAAAGTAGTCCGCCTTGAGATCCGGAGGCCGGAGCCTGATGCAGATCCGCAAGCTGCATCGCTGGGACGTCTCCCCCGACGAGGCGGTCCGACTGCAGGAGGCGCTGCGGCGTCAGGTGGTGGCCGAAAACTGCCTGGGGGAGGTCACTGCCGTGGCTGGGGTGGACGTGAGCGTGCGGGGGGAGGTCGCCCGGGCCGCGGTGGTTGTGCTGCGGTTCCCCGACCTGGCCCTGATGGAGGTTGCCAGGGCCGAGGCGCCGGCGTCCTTCCCCTACATTCCCGGCCTGCTGGCCTTCCGGGAGGCACCGGCCATCCTTACGGCCTGTGAGCGGTTGCAGGCCGAGCCGGACCTGTTCATCTTCGACGGCCACGGGCTGGCCCACCCCAGGCGGATGGGGATTGCGACCCATGTGGGGCTCTTCCTGGATCGTCCGACAGTCGGCTGCGCCAAATCGCTCCTGTGCGGAGCTCACCCGCCGCTGCCCCCGCAGGCCGGCTCGTGGGTGCCGTTGAAGGATCAGGGCGAAGTCGTGGGCGCCGCAGTGCGTACGCGGGCCGGGGTCAAGCCGGTGTATGTGTCGGCCGGCCACCGGGTTGATCTGGAGGCAGCGGTGCGCTATGTGCTGGCCTGCTGCCGCGGCTATCGCCTGCCCGAGCCGTGCCGTCGCGCCCACGCAGCCGCCAACAGCCTATGAAACCGGACGCCGCAGCTTGCTGCGGTTCCGGGGCAAGCCCCGGCGTCCAGTCGTATCGCGCGGACGCCGCGGTTATCACCGGGCTTTGAGCCGCCGCGTCACCACGGCGATCACTTCCTCCGCGCTGGACTCGATGGGTTTGTCGGTCACGTCCACAATCGCGAAGCCGTGTTTGCGATAGAAGCGCCGCGCAGCCTCTACCTCTTCGTAGATCGCCTCGGCGGCGGTGTACGTGGTGGTTGCGATCCCCAAATGGGCCTGGCGCCAGCGCCGATGCGCGATGAGCTGGCCCGGCTCGATGGTCAGCCCCACCACCCGGCGAGGGTCTACCTGCAGCAGCATCGGTGGCGGCGGCAGTTCGGGCACCAACGGCACATTGGCCACCTTCCACCCCATCACCGACAGGTACATGCTCAGCGGCGTCTTGCCGGCGCGTGAAACCCCCACCAGCACAATCTCGGCCTGAGGCAGCTCTTCGATCCGCTGGCCGTCGTCGTGGGCCACGCTGAACTCAATGGCTTCTACCCGCTCGAAGTACTTCTCGCGCTGCTGGCGATACAGGCCGGGCTTGCCGGCCGGCTGTTCGCCCAACAAGGCGGCCAGGTGCCCCAACAGAGGGCCGATCAGATCCACGGCCGTCACACCCTCCCGCGCTGCGGCCTCCGTCAAGGCGCGGCGCAAACGTTCATCCACCAGGGTGTGCGCAACGATCGCATTGGCTGCGCGGGCCCTGGCGACGGCTTCTTCCACCTGCTCCGCGCTGAGCACATGGGAGATGATCTCCACCGTGGCCGCGCGACGGAATTGCGCCAAAGCAGTGCGCACCAGCAGCTCGCCGCTGGCGCCCGTGCCTCCGGAAAGGACGAAAACTGCCGGCTGTGTTGAACGATTCACCTGCTCCATCCTATCACTGCACCATCCCACGGCCCCAGGCCGGATATCGTCAGGGTGTCTCCTCGGCTCTTCAGCGTTGCAGCTCCCCAGAGCACTTGCGCATCAGGAGCAACAGCAGGCAGTTCCACCTCGCCTGCCGTGTCCGCGCGGTTGATCAGCACCAGGATGCGTTCGCCCTCGTGGGTCCGCTCGAAGGCAAAAGCCTCGTCCGTTGACCAGATGAGCCGCCACGTGCCCAATCGCAAGGCGGGATGCGCCCGTCGCAGCCGGATCAAGGAGCGGACCGTTTCCAATTGCGCCAGGTCCCACATCTCCGGCTGGTCCCAGGGGAACGCGCGGCGACAGTCGGGATCAGCCCCGCCGCTCATGCCGATCTCGTCCCCGTAGTAGAAGCCCGGTGCGCCGGGCATGGTCAGTTGAAAGAGTGTGGCCAGTCGGAGCCGCCGCGCGTCTTCGCCAGCCTCGTGGCGGAAGCGGGGCACATCGTGGCTGGAGAACAGGTTGTGGGTGACCGCGGTGACCTCAGGCGCGTAGAGCGAGAGCATGCGCGTCACGCCGTCCAGGAAGGCGGTAGTGGAGAGCGTCCCTTTGGCGAAATAGGCCACGCAGAGATCACGAAAGATGTAGTTCATGGTCGCGTCGAACTGATCGCCCTGGAGCCACGGCGCAGTGTTGCCCCAGATCTCGGCCAGCAAAAAGCAGTCCGGCTTGACCCCTTTGGCGGCACGGCGGAAGTCAACCCAAAAATCGGGCTCGATGTGCCGCGCCACGTCCATGCGCCAGCCGTCAATATCGAACTCGCGCAGCCAGAAGCGCGTCACATCCATGAAGTACGCGCGCGTTTCGGGGTTGCGCTGGTTGAGTTTGGGCATGTCCAACACGCCGTACCACGCCAGGTAGGTCGGCTCCAACGCCGGGCCGTCGTCGTCCACGGCCTCGAACGGGATGCCGGTGACCTCCGGGAAGGATTGCAACCAGGCCACGTATTGCGCCCGGCGGTGGTCGGCCACCTTCGGCGCGCGGCCCGGCCGGACCTTGACCCGGATCGGCCATTCGTTGACCGTGAACCAGTCACGGTAACGGGATGCCGGCCCATGTGTCAGCAGGTCTTGAAAGGCGAAGAAGCGGGGGTGACAATGGTTGAACGACGCGTCCAGCACGATGCGCATGCCTCGATGGTGCAAGGCATCCACCAGCTCTCGCAGCGCATCGTCCCCGCCGAAAGCCGGATCCACGTGATAGTAATCCACGCAATCGTATTTGTGCGTGGACGGCGCGCTGAAGATGGGAGTGAGATACAGGATGTCTACCCCCAGGTCGGCCAGATAGTCCAGATGTTGCACGATCCCGCGCAGGTCGCCGCCCTGGAACTCCAGCCAGGCCGGCGGAGAGCCCCATGGCACCGTGCCGGGCGGGTCGTTGGTGGGGTCGCCGTTGGCAAAACGCTCCGGGAAGATCTGGTAGATGACCGCCCCTTTGGCCCAATCGGGCGTCTGCAAGGGAGCTGCAGTCGCCAGGTCCAGCTCCCAGCGGTCCAGGGGCTCTACCGCGTGATCAATCCCGTGCTTGCAAAAATAGGCGATCCGGCCGTCCCGCATCTTCAGGGCGAAAGAATAAGTTAACCGTGGCGCATCCGGCGTGATGAAGGTTTCCCAGTAGCGGAAGCGGGAATCGGCGGCATAAGTGTGCAGGGCTGCCCCGCGCGGGGTGCCATCGTTGTAGACCAGGATCGCCTCGGCACAGGTCGGCTCGGTCCACAGCCGAAACTGGACGCGGCCATCGGGCAAAGGATTGCAAAAGGCCCGATCGGCCGGATCGTGGCGGATGTCATAGGGGTACAGGAACCCCACAGATCCGAAGTATTTGACCTCAGAGAAATCCATTTTTCTCCTCTCTATCCCGGCAGGCGCCATACCAGGGGCAGGCCAATCAGCCCCACTCCTGCGCTGATCGCAAAAGCGGTGCGCAGGCCGACCAGGTCCCCCATCAGGCCGACCCCCACCACCGAGGCCGCGTGAAGCAGGAACATCACGGCCATGTAGATGCCGTTGGCCAGCGCGCGGTTCTGGGGAAAGCTCTCTTGCACGATGGCCATGATCACCGGCGTGTTGGAGAGCAGCATGAACCCCAGCACGGCCAGGATCGGCAGTTGCATCCAGCCCGACACGTTCAAGAAGAGCAGCGTCAGAAGCGGCCCGCCGGCCAGCGAAAGCGCCAGGATCATCCGCCGGCCAGTCCTGTCGCTGAGCGATCCACCCAACAGCGCGCCCACCGTGCCCGCGGCCTGCACCACCGACAGAGCACCGCCCGCCAGCCACAGCGTGGCCCCCTCACGGCTCAGGAAGGTGGGCAAGAAGGTGGTGACGGCCGATACCAGGAACGCCCGGGTAGCCAGCAAGATGGTCAACGGCACCAGCACCGGGCGCATGATCCGCAACGCTTGGCGCCAGGGCCGTGGCTCAGTGGCCTGGCTTGCCCGCATTTGTCTCCGGCGCAGGGCAAGGAACAGGGCAGCTGAGGCCAGCCAGCCTCCCACCAGGAGCCAGGCAGTGCCCTGTAAACCGTAAGCGGTGACGGCCGCAGCGATCACCAGCGGCCCCACCGTGCGCCCCAGCTCTCCGCCCACCATCCAGAAGCTCATCCCCTGGCCCAGGCGTCGGCCCGAGAGGTAACCGACAGCCACCGGCCCCACCGCATGCAGCCCGGCCGAGCTCAGCCCGGCGATGATCAGGAGCACGGCCAGCACGCCGTAGGCAGGGGCAACGCCCAGCAGGCTCATGGCTGTGGCGGTGATTCCAGGGGCCAGGACGATGAACAAACGCAGATCGGCACGATCGGCCACGTAGCCCATGAACGGTTGCAGCACCGACGGCCATTGCAGAAACACGCTCAACAGCCCCGCCCGCGCCGTCGAAAGCGCGAACCTGGCGATCAGGCCGGGCAGCAGTGTGGGTAGGAATGCGGTATAGGTATCATGCACCCCATGCCCGGCCGAGATCAGGGTCACGCCGCCGGTTTGGAACGTGCCGGCGGTTTGGGCGTCGGCTATGTCACGGGTTCGTGCCAGTGTTGTCATCGGTGCCTCAAGCAGGGTGGCGGTCGTTGATCAGGCTGATCAGTTCGGCCAGCGTGCCGCGATAGGTGGGCTCCGGCGTATCCGGCTGGAGCACAGTAGCAGGACCGGGCACCAGATATGTGGGACAGCCAGCGTGGGCTGCGACCATGTCCATGTGCTCATCGCCGACCACCAGGCACGCTGGCGCCGGGTGCCCCAGATGGCGGCAGATCGCGGCCCAGTAATCGGGGTTGGGTTTGGCGTAGCAGCTATTCTCGTAGGTGGTGATCAGCTTGTAGGGGAAGTCTGCGACCCCGGCCCACATCAGGCGTTGGCGGATGGCCGTCGCAGGGAAAAGCGGGTTGGTAGCGATGACCACGTCGTAGCCTGCCGCGAACGCTGCTTCCACCGCCGATCGCGCGTCCTTTCGGGGCCGGGTGAGGCTGCGCAGGCGGGGGAAGTCCTCGGCATAGAACGCCTCGAAGATCGGTTCCAGGTCTTCTCGGTTGCGGCCTGCAAAAGGGAAAAAGGCCCGTGCGAAGACCTCGGCATTGGTGGCGCGACCGTCGTTGGCCACCATAGCCTGGGTTGCCGCCAGCAGGTGCGGCACGAACCGCTCGGCCGGCGCGATGTGCGCCATGCGCGCCGACAGTGCCTGCAGGTATGCGGGCAGAAAGACCTGCATATTGCTGTCCAGCAGCGTGCCGTCGAGATCGAACAGGATAGCTCGAAAAGGGGGCATGGGTGTCAGAGCACTCCGTTTAGCGTCATCATCAGCCCGTGCCTGGGCCGTAACGTGACCCCTGGTTCCACAGCCACCGGATGGCCGGCCACGGGCCGCAGAGCGAAACGCTGCGCCACGCTGGCGATGATGATCCCGGCCTCGACCAGCGCGAACTGATTGCCGATGCACAGACGCGGGCCGCCGCCGAAGGGGTAGAACGCAAAGCGCGGGCGTTCAGCGGCCGCTTCTTCCGACAGGAAACGTTCCGGCCGAAATGTCTCGGGGTCATCCCAGTACTGCGGCAGGCGATGCGTCACGTAGGGGCTGGTCACCACCAGGCTGCCGGCCGGGATGTGATAGCCGCAAACCTCATCGTCGGCCAGCGCTTTGCGGGTGATGATCCATGCGGGCGGATAGAGCCGCAGCGCTTCCTCGAAGACTGCCCGAGTATACGGCAACCGCGACAGGTCGTCGGCCGTGGGCGGACGGCCGGCCAACACCTCAGCCAGCTCCTGGTGCAGCCTGGCTTCGGCGTCCGGGTTCTCCGCCAGCAAATGCCACGTCCACGCCAGCGCGCTGGCCACCGTCTCATGCCCGGCGATCAACGTGGTGATCACCTCATCGCGCAACTGTTGTTCGGTCATCCCCTGGCCCGTCTCCGGGTCGCGCGCGGCCATGAACATGTCGAGAAGATCTACCTTTCCCCCAACCGCTCCCCTGCCAGGGAAGGGGCTTCCATCTCCCCCCTCCCTCGTAGGGAGGGGGGTCGGGGGGGTAGGTGAACTCGTAGGGAGGGGGGTCGGGGGGGTAGGTGAACTCGCAGAAAGGGGGGCCGGAGAGGTGGGTCTCCGCGCCGCGATCGTCTCATACACCGCCCCGTCCAGCACGCGCATGGCCGCCTTGTGCCGGCGATTGCCTCGCGTCGGCAGCCATTCCGGTACGATGCCGAAGGTGCGCGCCCGGTGGACGATATGATCCAGCACGACCAGCGTAGCCTGCGCCAATGCGTCCGCCTGGTCTCCGATCTCGATGCTCAACAGCGTGGCCCCCACGATTTGCAGCGCCACGTGCATCATCTCGGCTGCGACGTCCAACGGTTCCCCACTGGTTGCAGCCGTTTCCCACCGCGCAAGCATCCCTTGGGTGATCGCCAACATGGTCGGCACGAAGCTGTGGATGCGCGCCCGATGGAACGCCGGTTGCGCCAGCCGGCGCTGTCGCAGCCAGAAATCCCCGTCACTGGTCAGCAGCCCTTTGCCGGTGATGGTGCTGAGCAGGTTGTACTGGAAGGTGTCCTTGGAGTAGTTCCTGTGGTTGTCCTGCAGCACGTGCTTCACCCCAGCAGGATCGCAGACCAGGTAGAACGCGAACCTGGGGCCGACGGGCGGCCCGATGGGATAGCGGAGGATCGGGCCGTAGACCTGGGCGATCTTCAGCAGGAAGGTGTGCGGGCCATCGCGCAACGCAGCCAGTTCGTCCAGCGGCGGCCGGTCGCCGGGGCCGGGGATTGCAGCGACGGGTTTGCTCATCCGGCGTTCAGTTCCCTTCGTTTGATCAGTGCTCATCGGCGGTCATTATAGCGCCCTCTGGAACTTGCGGTCAAACATTCCCGGGCCATGAGTATCGTTGCCCTGGGGAAGGGCGTCCGAGGGTGTCCTGTTTCTTTGACAACGCAGCCTTGCGTATGGTAACATCTTCATAATTCAGTGCATTTTTTGTCCTTAACGCCGTGCCAGATGGCGCCAGTCAGTGCCAGGCAAACAGCGATGTGGTTCGACGTTGTATCGAAGAGGCTTGTCTTGACCTTGCCGCCCTGTCTCAACCTGACGAATCCGTAATCTGAGGTCGTGCTCCTGCGCGTGGGGTACGGCCTTTTTTGTTTGTGTTTCTCGTCCAGTTCATGCTATTTGCAAAAGGAGCCAAGTATGCGTGCGTATCGTTTCGTCTCACTGATCGTCGTCCTGGCGATGTTGCTCGGCGTCTTACCGTTGGGGGCGATCGCCTCACCTGGGCAGACCATGACGCAGCGTGTGCCGGGCAGCGCAACCCTGACCCAGGTCAACGTCGCGGGCAGTTTCGAGGAGGCCATCGGCGGCACTAACTGGTCGAACAACGACCCGCTGACCGATATGAGCGACGAGAACGGCGACGGCGTCTGGAAGTACCAGGCCGCCATCCCGATCGCGGGCACTTACGAATACAAGATCGTCGAAGACGGCGACTGGAACAAGGCGTATCCGGCCAACAACGTCCCCTTCACCGTGGAGGCGGGCCAGACGGTGCGCTGGTACTACGACCCGGCCGACCACTACGTGGCCGACAGCGTCAACAAGGTCATCGCCTCGGTGCCCGGCAGCTATCAGAGCGAGATCGGCTGCCCCGGCGACTGGCAACCGGACTGCTTGAAGTCGCTGCTGAAGGGGCCCGATGGAAACGGCAAGTACAGCTTCACCACCACGGCGATCCCGGCCGGCAGCTATGAGGCCAAGGTCGCTATCAACGAAAGCTGGGACGTGAACTACGGCCAGGGCGGCGTGCAAAACGGCCCCAACATCCCTTTCACTGTGGCGGCCGACGGCGATCAAACTAAATTCGAGTACGATCCCGTCACCCACATCTTGACCATCACGACCTCGGCGCCGCCACCGCCCGGCCCCGGCTATTCCGTGGCGCTGGTGGGCAACCTGCAAAGCGAGCTGGGCTGCGCAGGGGACTGGGACCCCGCCTGCGACGCCACCGAGTTGGAGTTCGACGCGGCCGATGACGTCTGGCAGCGGACGTTTGATGTGCCGGCCGGCAACTGGGAGTACAAGGTCGCGCTGAACAACAGTTGGGACGAGAACTACGGAGCGGGCGCTCAGCGCAACGGCCCCAACATCCCGCTGAACCTGGCCGAGGCCAAAAGCGTCAAGTTCTACTACGACCACAAATCCCACTGGATCACCGACAACGTCAACAGCGTCATCGCCACGGTCCCCGGCTCATTCCAGAGCGAGCTGGGCTGCCCCGGCGACTGGCAGCCGGACTGCCTGCGCTCGTGGCTGCAAGATCCTGACGGCGACGGCATCTACACCTTTAGCACCACCGCGATCCCGGCCGGCAGCTACGAGGCCAAAGTGGCCATCAACGAGAGCTGGGACCTCAACTACGGCGCAGGCGGTGTGCAAAACGGCCCCAACATCCCCTTCACCGTGGCCGCCGACGGGGACGAGACCAGGTTCGAGTATGACTCGGTCACCCATATCCTGACCATTACCACCGCCCCCATCCCGCCGGTGCCGCTGGAATACGCGATCATCCACTACAACCGCCCGGCCGCTGACTACGGAACCCCCAGCGCCGATTTCAACACTTTCTGGGGCCTCCACCTGTGGGGTGACGCTATTGCGCCGGAGGAGGGCACCACCTGGGACTCGCCCAAGCCCTTCGCCGGGTTCGACGACTACGGCGCATACGTGGCGATCCGTCTGCAGGACCCCACCAAACCGGTCAACTTCATCATCCACAGGGGCAACGACAAGGACACCCCCAACGACCGCAGCTTCATCCCTGCGCTGATCCCGGTGTTGTGGCTGAAGCAGGACGATCCGGCCAACTATGCCTCGCGCGCCGCAGCTACGGGCAAGACCATCATCCATTACCAGCGGCCGGACGGCGACTACGACGGCTGGGGCCTGCACCTGTGGGGCGACGCGATTGATCCCGGTGAAGCTACCAGTTGGGACAACCCGAAACTGCCGACGGGCTTTGACGACTACGGCGCCTATTTCGAGATCGCCCTGGCCGACCCCACCAGGCCGGTGAACTTCATCGTGCATAAAGGAGACGAAAAAGACACCGATCCCGACCGCTCCTACGTGCCGGCCGAGAACTATGAAATCTGGCTGAAGTCCGGGGTCGAGACGATCTACCGGCAGCGCGGGGCAGCCGAGGACTACGCCCTGATCCATTACCGCCGCATCAAAGGGGATTACGGCGATTACACCAGCTCCAACTATGAAGATTTCTGGGGTCTGCACACCTGGGGCGGCGCAGAGGATCCCGGCTGGACCAACCCGCGCAAGCCCATCGGCCAGGATTCCTTCGGCGTGATCTTCAAGGTGCCGCTGTTCCAGGGAGCCACCCAATTGGGTTACATCATCCACAAGGGTGACCAGAAGGATCCCGGCCCCGATCAGTTCCTGGTCTTCGCGGACAAAGGATATGAGATCTGGCAGCTCCAGGACAGTGGCGTGCAGTACACCGAGCCAGCTATTGCGCTGGCCGTGGCGTCACGGCGGGCAGGTGCGGGCGACCTGAGCAAGTACCGGGCCCATTGGGTCAGCCGGGACACCATCGCATGGGCGGCAGCGGTTGACCCCTCGTACACCTATCGGCTGCACTACGCGGCCGAAGGCGGCATCGAGCTGGGGCGGAACGGCATCACGGGCGGAGAGGCCATCGAATTGACCCTCAACCCGGTGGGGCTGCCCGACGCGATCAAACAGAAGTTCCCCCATCTGGCCCTGCGGCCGGCGCTGAACATCGCGGCCGATGACCTGCCTCTGGTGCCTGAAATCCTCAAGGGCCAGATCGCGGTCTCCGCAACGGACGCGGAGGGCAACCTGGTGGACGCCACCGGCCTGCAAATCCCCGGCGTGCTGGATGATCTGTACACCTACGACGGCGAGCTGGGCGTCATCTGGAATGCTGATACCCGGCTCAATTCGGCAGGTGCGGTGCCTACCATCAAGCTTTGGGCGCCCACGGCGAAATCGGTGACCTTCCATCTGTTCGATGACTCCGCTCCGGACACGCCCAGCACGACCTACCCCATGACCCTTGATCCGGCAACCGGGGTCTGGAGCGTAACCGGGAACGCCTCGTGGAAGGACAAATTCTATCTCTTCGAGGTCGAAGTCTACGTCCACAGCACCGGCAAGGTAGAGCGCAACCTGGTCACCGACCCCTATTCGGTGAGCCTGGCGATGAACAGCACGCGCAGCCAGATCGTGAACCTGGCCGACCCGGCGCTGGCACCCGCGGGGTGGGACACGCTGGCAAAACCGCCCCTGGTCGCGCCCGAAGACATCGTGATCTACGAGCTGCACATCCGTGACTTCAGCGCGCACGATCCCTCGGTGCCCGATGAGCTCAAAGGCACGTACAAGGCGTTCACGCTGCCGAACTCCAACGGCATGAAACACCTCAAGGCCCTGGCCGAAGCCGGCCTGACCCATCTGCACTTGCTGCCGGCGTTCGACATCGCCACCATCAACGAGGACAAGTCGCAGTGGCAGGCGCCCGACCCGGACGTGCTGGCCACCTTCCCGCCCGACTCCGACCAACAGCAAGCCGCCCTGGCGCCGCTGCGCGACCTGGACGGCTACAACTGGGGCTACGATCCGTTCCACTACACCGTGCCCGAAGGGTCGTATAGCACCAACCCGGACGGCACCACCCGCATCGTCGAGTTCCGCGAGATGGTGCAGGCCCTGAACCAGACCGGCCTGCGCGTGGTGATGGATGTGGTCTACAACCACACCAACGCGGCCGGGCAAAGCCCCTTCTCGGTGCTGGATCGCGTGGTGCCGGGCTACTATCATCGGTTGAACGACGACGGCCGCGTCGAGACCAGCACCTGCTGCGCCAACACCGCCAGCGAGCACGCGATGTTCGAGAAGCTCATGGTGGACTCCCTGGTGACCTGGGCCAGATACTACAAGGTGGACGGCTTCCGCTTCGACCTGATGGGCCATCACATGGTATCCAACATGCTCAAGGTCCGCCAGGCGCTGGACGCGTTGACCCTGGAGGCCGACGGGGTGGACGGCAAGTCCATCTATCTTTACGGCGAGGGGTGGAATTTCGGCGAGGTGGCGAACAACGCCCGCGGCGTGAACGCAACGCAGTTCAACCTGGCGGGCACCGGCATCGGGACCTTCAGCGACCGGCTGCGCGATGCCGTGCGCGGTGGCGGGCCGTTCGACAGCGGCAGCGACCTCGTCAGGAACCAGGGCTTCATCAACGGCCTGTACTACGACCCCAATGCCCTCAACTCCGGCTCCGCGGCCGAGAAGGAGAAACTCCTGCATCTGGCCGACCTGGTGCGACTGGGCCTGGCCGGCAACCTGCGGGACTACAAGTTCGTGGGCCGCACCGGACAACTGGTGGACGGCACCCAGGTGGATTACAACGGCAGCCCGGCCGGCTACACGCTGGATCCGCAGGAGCACATCGTCTACATCTCCAAGCACGATAATCAGACGCTGTACGACAACAACATCTACAAAGCTCCCGTGGGCACCGGCATGGCCGATCGCGTGCGGATGCAGCAGGTGGGCCTGAGCATCGTCGCCCTCAGCCAGGGCGTGCCGTTCTTCCATGCCGGGTCCGACATCCTGCGCTCCAAGTCGCTGGACCGCGACAGCTACAACTCCGGCGATTGGTTCAACAAGCTGGATTGGACTTACCAGACCAACAACTTCGGCGTCGGTCTGCCGCCCGCCTGGGCCAACCAATCCAACTGGGACATCATGCGGCCGTTCCTGGCGAACCCGGCGCTGAAACCCGCGCCGGACGACATCCAGCTCAGCGCGCAGATGTTCCTGGAATGGCTGCGCATCCGCAAGAGCTCGCCTTTCTTCCGGCTGCAAACCGCGGCGCAGGTGCAAAACCATCTGCACTTCCTGAACACCGGCCCGGACCAGATCCCCGGCCTGATCGTGATGCACTTCTCCGAGCTGCTGCTGAGCGAGATTGACCCGAACAGCGACGGCATCGTGGTGCTGATCAATGCTAACGACGAGCCGCAGAGCTTCAGGGCGCCGCAGTTCGTGGGCATCCCGTACGAGTTGCATCCGGTGCAGGCCGACTCGGTTGACCCGGTCGTCAGGACAGCCAGCTTCGATCGCGCCACCGGCACCTTCACCGTGCCGGCGCGCACCACGGCTGTGTTCGTCCAGCCGCAGGCGCCGTACAAGCTGCTGCTGCCGTTGATCTTCAAGAACGCGTCTTTCACGACCGTCTCGGAGGAGGATGTCCAACTGGCGCGCCCGGTCGTGCAGACCGCCGCGCAGGACAACATCATGTACTTCGTCATGACCGACCGCTTCGCCAACGGTGATACCACCAACGACTACGGGGACGATCTGGGCGGCGACAGCGAGGCCGATGTCCTGCGCCACGGCTTCCTGCCCACCAACACCGGCTACTACCACGGCGGCGACCTGGCCGGCCTGACTTCCAAACTGGACTACCTCAAGGGCATGGGCGTCAACGCCCTGTGGATCACCCCACCGGTCAAGAACAAGCCGGTGCAGGGCGACGGGACCATCGCCGGTTCTACGGCCGGCTATCACGGCTACTGGGGGCTCGACTTCCTGGCCGTTGACCCGCACCTGGGCACGCAGGACGACTTCGCTGCGTTCGTCCAGGCCGCGCACGACCGCGGCATGAAGGTTTACCTGGACTTCGTGGTGAATCACACGGCCGACGTGATCCAGTACCAGGGCGGCGTATACAGCTATCGCAACAAGACCGACTACCCGTACCGGGACGCCAACGGGAATGTCTTCGACGACCGGGACTATGCGGGCACAGGATCGTTCCCGCCCCTGGATGCAGCCACCAGCTTCCCCTATGTGCCGGTCTTCGCTTCCGAGGCCGACAGCACCATCAAGAACCCGGCGTGGCTCAACAATCCTATCTACTACCACAACCGGGGCAACTCGACCTTTACCGGGGAAAGCTCGCTCTACGGTGACTTCTTCGGGCTGGACGACACCTTCACCGAACATCCCGACGTGGTCAACGGTTTCATCGAGATCGCCAAGCACTGGATTGACCAGGGGGTGGACGGCTTCCGCCTGGACACCGTGAAGCACGTCAACATGGAGTTCTGGCAGCAGTTCGTGCCCGCGGTGACCGACTACGCCCGGTCGGCAGGCAAGCCCGACTTCTTCATGGTCGGCGAGGTGTTCGACGGCAATCCGGCTTACGTCAGCACCTTCACCACTGAAGGCAAACTGCCCGCTACGCTGGATTTCGGTTTCCACGGCGCTGCGACGGCCTTTGCGGTGCGCGGGGCACCTGCCACCACTCTGCGCGACTTCTTCTTCCAGGACGACTACTATACCGATGCGGACAGCAATGCCTACAGCCTGGCGAAGTTCCTCAGCAACCACGACCTGGGCCGTCTTGGCTATGCGCTGCGGGCCGAGCGAGCGCGCGCGACCGACGGCGAGCTGTTGGACCGGGCCAGGCTGGCTTACGCGCTGACCTACTTCACCCGCGGTTTCCCCGTGATCTATTACGGCGACGAGCAGGGCTTCGTGGGCGGAGGGGGCGACAGGCAATCGCGGGAGGATATGATGCCGAGCCAGGTGGCGCTGTACAACAGCTACAACCTGATCGGCACGGACAAGACTACGGCCGACGACAACTTCGACCCGGCGCACCCGCTCTATCAGGCGCTCAAGTCGTATAGCGGGATCTTCAGCCAGCACACTGCGTTGCGCCGCGGCGCGCAGATCCATCGCTATAGCGCGACCGGCGCGGGCGTCTACGCCTTCTCCCGCCTGGACCCGGCCGAGAAGGTAGAGTACGTGCTGGCGTTCAACAACGCAACCGTGCCCCAGCGGGTCACCTTCCCCACCTACATGGCCGGTACACGCTTCGAGGCCGTCTACCCTGTCGGCGCAGCGGCTGTCACCACTGCATCCGACCGGCAGATCACGCTGGAGGTGCCCGCACTGAGCTTCGTAATCTATCGGGCAACTGTGCCGGTGGGCGGTGTGCGCGCAGCCGGTGCGGCGGCTAAGATTGACTGGTTGCCGGCCGTCACGTTCACCAGCCCGACCCCAGGCGGCGACGTCAGCGGCCGGGCCGAGATCGCTGTTTCCCTGGCCACCGCCGACTACGCTGAGGTCACCTTTGCGGTCAAGCAAGGGAACGGCCCGTACCAGGTGATCGGCGTGGACAACAACTCGCCCTACCGGGTGTTCTACGATGTGCGGGACCTGCCGGAAGGCACTCAGCTCACCTTCAAGGCCGTTGCCAGAAACCTGTTCGGTGAGCTGGTGTCGGCTACCACCACGGGGGTCGTCAAGCCGGAAATCGCGGCCGAGGCCGGTTACGCGATCATCCACTACAACCGGCCGGCCGGCGATTACGACGGCTGGGGCCTGCACCTGTGGGGCAACGCCATTGACCCCTCGGAAGAAACGATCTGGGAAGCCCCCAAGCTGCCTAACGGCGAGGACCGCTTCGGGGTGTTCTGGTTCATCAAGCTGGCCAACCCGGCCGAACGGCTTTACTTCATCATCCACAAAGGGAATGAGAAGGACACGCCGGACGATCGGTTCTTCGTGCCCCAGGATGGCCGGCAGATCTGGGTGGCCCAGGGGGATGCGACACACCATCCCAACCCTGCGGCTGCCTTGCGCAAAACCATCATCCATTACCAGAGGGCCGATGGCGACTACACCGGCTGGGGCCTGCACCTGTGGGGCGACGCCATTGATCCCACCGAGGCTACCCAGTGGGAGACGCCGAAGCCGCCCACCGGAACCGACGCCTTCGGCGCGTACTACGAGATCAAGCTCAAGGACCCGACCAAGCCGGTGAACTTCATCGTCCACAAGGGCGACGACAAGGATGTCCCCCCGGATCGCAGCTATATCCCGGCGCAAAGCGTCGAGATATGGTTACTTGCGGGCGATGTGACGGTGTACAGGCACCAGGGCGCCGCCGAACGCTATGTGGTGTTGCACTATCACCGGCCGGCCGGCGACTACGGCGACTATACCAGCACGGACTACAACGATTTCTGGGGCCTGCACACCTGGGGCGGCGCAACCGATCCCGGCTGGACCACCCCGCGCAAGGCCGACGGTCAAGACCTGTTCGGCGTCTACTTCAAGGTGCCGCTGCTCCCTGGGGCGACTGAGTTCGGCTATATCCTGCATCGGGGGGATACTAAGGACCTGCCGACGGATCAAACCTTCAACGTGTCACAGTACGGCCACGAGGCCTGGCTGTTACAGAGCACGCCGCAGTATCTGTTGCCGATGCCCTAGCCCTGACCTCTTTCTCCTCGCCCTGTGCGGCGAATGCAATTACTCCTGGCCCCGCCTCTGATTGCGGGGGCGGGGCCAGGACTGGGGCACACGCATTACTTCAGCAGCCGGGCGAACTCCCGCATCAGCATCGGCTCGGGAACGGCGCCTTCGATGTGGATGGTCTCGTCAATCACGGTGCGGGGCACGCCCATCACCTGATACTTGTTGCCCAGATGGGGGAACTCGATCACCTCCACCATGTGCGACTGGATCAGGTCGCTCTCTACGGCCATCTGGTACGCCAGCATCACGGCGCGCGGGCAGTAGGGGCAGGTGGGCGTGATGAAGACCTGAATCTTGATGGGCCTTTGCAGCCGGGCGATTTGTTTGCGCGTCTCGGGAGCCAGGCCGGAATCGCCTGCAGAGACCAGTCGGATGGCTTCGATCAAGCTGCCGAACTCATAGCCGGACGGGATGCCGAACATGCGGACGCCATAGTCTTTCGCCCCAACGATGGCAACTGCAGGCACCTTGTCAATGCCCAGGCTGTCGGCCAGAGCTTTATCTTTCTCGAAGTCGTACACCTCTACCGACAGGCGGTCGTTCAGCTCGGCGACCTCCTGCACCAGCTCGCGCGTTTCCTTGCAGTACTGGCACTCGAAACGCTGCGTGAAAACTTTCAGCGTGACCGGGGTTTTAATGTCGGCCAGCGCCGCCTTCACTTCGTTACGGATTTCTTCGTTCAACAAAGACATTAGTTCCTCCTATGTTACTTGCCAGGGACGCCACGCGCCCCCGTGATGTCATCACGTGCACGGCTTGCGGGTGCCGTAACCGCACACCGGACAACGCAGATTGCCGTACTCATCCTCGGCCAGCCGTGCGAACCCGCAGTTGGGACAAAGCTGACCCGGACGAATGCTGACGACGAGGCGATCCGGCTGGACTGCGTTTTCGTCCGCTGTTGAACGGTTAGATGGGACAAGATCGTTCATAGTTACATTGCACGGGCCGTTATTGACCGAAACTCAGCATGCTATTATACTTGAACCAGGTGTGTTCACTCATAATTGACCGTAGGGGGATCCCATGATCGTCACAACTAAGAAACTGTTCGAGCATGCGTACGGCAAGTACGCGATCGGCGCCTACAACATCAACAACCTGGAACAGGCCATGGGCTTGTTCCGCGGCAACCTGGACAGCCAGGCACCGTTCATCATCCAGATCAGCAAAGGTGCCCGGTCATACACCCACAAGAAGATGCTGGAAGCCATCATCCGCACAGCGGATGAGATCTTCCCCGAGGCGATCTTCGCCGTGCACCTGGACCATGGCGACGAGAAGACCTGCATGGACTGCATCGCCAGCGGCTTCTACAGCTCGGTGATGATTGACGCCAGCCATGAGCCGTTCGAGAAGAACATCGAGATCACCCGCCGGGTGGTGGAAGCAGCCCACGCGCGCGGCATCGTAGTGGAGGCAGAGCTGGGCCAACTAGGCGGCGTCGAGGAGCACGTCAGCGTGGCCGAGGCGGACGCCAAACTCACCGACCCCGATCAGGCTAAGGAGTTCGTGGAACGCACGGGCTGCGATTCGCTGGCGTGCGCCATCGGCACCAGCCACGGCGCGTACAAGTTCACCGGCGGACAAGGGGTGCGGTTCGATGTGCTGGCCGAGATCCAAAAGCGGCTGCCGGGCTTCCCGCTGGTGATGCACGGCGCCAGCTCGGTGCCCCAGGAGGAAGTGGCGCGCATCAACGCAGCCGGCGGCCGGCTGGCCGGCGCGAAAGGGGTGGATGAGGATCAGTTCAAACGCGCTGCCCAGCTTGGCGTCACCAAGGTGAACATTGACACCGATGGCCGGCTGGTGTGGACGCGCGTCCATCGCGAGTTCTTCCACGACTTCCCGGAGAAGTTCGACCTCCGCGATCCCGGCAAGATCTTCATGGCGGAATACGCGAAGTTCATCGCCCACAAGAACGAGAAGCTGGGCAGCGCCGGTCAACTGCCGGCCGTGCGCGCAGCGTTGGGGCTGGAATAGAGAAGTTGCTGACACAACCGGACGCCGGGGCTTGCCTCGGGCCGCAGCAAGCTGCGGCGTCCAAGCCCAACATCGGACGCCGGGGCTTGCCTCGGAACCGCAGCAAGCTGCGGCGTCCGAAAAATTTATTGCAGCAGCCGCTGCAAAATCAGCGATTCGGCGCGCGGGACATCTACCGTCAGGGCGAGCTGCGCCGTGACGGGCTCGGCCTCGCCCGGATGTTTCACCAGCAGCTTCCCCGCCGTATGTGCGCCGCCGGTCTCGACGACCGCATAGACAGGGGTCCAGGTCACCAGGGATGGCTCGATCAGCGTAGCTGCCGCCAGGGGATCGTGCAGATACGTCCAGCCCTGTCGCCGATAACGGGGATAACGCTCGATCTGGTCGGCCACAGCCCGATGGAACGGATCGCCCACGGCCCAGATGCGCGCAGTGTCCTCGCTCCGGATACGCACCAGGGTCGTCACGTCCAGCGGCACGATGCGTAACGGCGCGCCGGACGCCATGACGATGTGCGCAGCCTCGGGATCGCTGCGAAAGTTGTGCTCGGTCCAGGGCAGATGAAGGGCGGCAGCCCCGCCCACGGCTCCGCCCATCAGCGTCAACCCCGCCAGCGCGCTTGCCAGCCGCGGCTCCTTCAACAGCGCCAACGCGACATTGGTCAACGGGCCGATAGCCAGCAGGGTGATCTCGCCCGGCCGCGCCATGACGGTGCGGATGATCAGGTCCACAGCATGCCCGTCCCCGATCTCGCCTGCCAGATCGGCGGGCTCGAGCAACCCCTGTCCCTCGTGTCCCTCCCAGTACACCGGCAACTTGCCCAGCAGCGGCTTCTCTGCGCCTGCGGCGACCGGCAAGTCAGCCGCACCGCGCAACGCCAGCAGCTTGCGCACCATGCGCGCCCGCAAGCCCGTGTCCCCGTAGACGGTGGTGACGCCGACCAGGCGCAGCTCCGGCGAGGCCAGGATCAGCGCCAATGCGAGGCAATCATCCACATCGGTGCCGATGTCGGTGTCCAGCAATACCGGTTTGGCGCTTGGGGAAGGCGCGTTATGGGCCATCTGCGCGGGCCACCAGAGCCTGTTGGGCATCCACCAGCGTGGTCAACTCACGCCACAGATTCCCCTGCTCCAGAGGGGAGAGCAGTTCGGCCCGGCTGCGCAAACGGCCGGCTGCGGCCGCGAAGGCCTCTCGCAGAAAGTGAAGCTGATCCCCTGTGCCCTCTAGCCCGCGGCCTGCAGCCAGGAGTGCGGACTCGGCTGCGACATCGCCGGCCGGCTGGCCCGCCAGCCGCAGTCCACGCGCCAGCCGATACACCAACTGGTGCTCGTTGGCCAGGAGCTGCCGGAAAAAGCCCGCATCGCGCACGACCGTCTGGCGCTCCTGATACGCCTCACACAAGTCGGCCAGGGCGCGATGAACCGCCAGTTCCTCCAGCAAGGCCTCCACCGCGCCTGCCGGGACGCCTGCGGCCGGCACGTCGGGCTCGGCTTCGTCGGCCAGGCCGGCCAACAAGTCCCCCTGAGCATCTTCGGGCAGCGGGACGCGGGCGGCCGCCAGGACGTAATGCTCGTTTGCGGCCATCTCGCAGCGCAGGCCGTCGGGCATGGTGGCAGAAAAGCCGCGGGGGTTGTGCTGCGAACGATGGCAGTTCCAGGCCGCCATGCGCCGCTCCACCCACGGCTCCAACCGCATCACCACATCAATCTGATCGTCGGGCGTGCCGATGAACGGCAATTGCTGGCCGTTGAGCTGCACCCGGAACTCGGCCAGGCCGGGTGCCCGCTGGAAGAAGCTTTGCGGCAGGGCGCGCGTGAAGAGCCGGGCCGGGGCCCAGGCCGGGCCGTGTTCAGGGTAGGCATCGGGATCGGCCGCCGCGTCGAACGCCGCGCGCACGATCTCCCACACTGCCAGGTGGTCGGGATGCGGGTAGAGGCCGTTTTCTGGATGGGTCAGGATGACGTGCGGCCGGATCTCACGGATCAGCCGGACAACCTGGCCGATCGCTTCCGGCCGGGGCAGGTCTTTGATCCCGCCGTCCGGCCAGTCGAGCCAGCGCAGTTCGCGGATGCCCAGGTGCTGACACGCGCATTCCAGCTCACGGGTGCGCACCTGGGGCAGGGTCTCTCGCGTGGCACAGTCCTCACAGAAGATGGTGGCGGCCTCCCCGCGCGTGGCGCAGACCAGCACAGTGCGGATCCCCGCATCGCTGTAGTACGCCAGGGTGGAGCCGACACCGATCTCATCGTCGGGATGGGCAAAGATGGCAAGAATCGTCACGGGATGTTCGTCCATAGGCCTGCTATCTGGTGAATTCGGCTTTGACTTCTTCGCGCAACAGGTACCAGATGATCAATCCGCCGATCAAGGTGCCCAAAGGCACGTTGAACAACCGCAAGATGGCCAGTGCAATTGCGCCGACGCGCGCCCATTCTCGGCCCTGCCACAAGCCCCAACCGACGATCCAGTTCGCAACAGTGACCACGAACAACACGCCGCCGACCAACAGCGCGAATACCGTCACGATGAGCGTCGCTGCGGCGTCGTCGGGACTCCCGCTGGTCCTGGCCGCCAGCCCCACGAACAAGGGCAGGCTCAGTAAGCCACAGATACCCACCAGGCTGATGAAGCCGCTGATGAAATGGTAGAGAGCGATCAGCGTCGTGCCGTCAGAACGCGATTTCATAGATGCCTCCTATGTGCTTTGCATGCCAGCATCGAGAAACCAGGTTTCTGCGAGAAACGAACCACCCAGAAACCAGGTTTCTGCGAGAAACCTGGTTTCTGGGTGCCGGGAAACCTGTGTCACGGTGCCACCTGGACGAACTGGCCGTCTTTCACCTGGAAAATATAGATCTTCGCAGCCCGGAGGTCGCCGTTGTCCTGGAACTGCACCTTGCCCAACGGCGTGGTGATATCCAGCCGGCGGATGGCATCCGCCACTTGAGCGGCGCTCAGGGTGCCCGCTTTCTTCACGCCTTCGGCCAGCACCTGCATCGCGCTGTAACCGTTGATGGAGTAAGTGTCGGGGTTGCGGTACTCCACAGCCTGATAGGCCTGCACCCAGGCCTGATCCACGGCTGTCTTGGGGCTGGGCGCAAACCCGGTGATGTACATCCCCTCGGCCGCGCCGTCGGCGTTGTCAATCGTAGCTGCCAGGAAACAGCCGTCAGAGGCCATGAAGGTCAATCCCGCCAGGCCGGCATCGCGCAGGTCGGCGCGCAGATAGGGGCATTCCACTTCGTAGCCGGCATAGTAGATGGCATCCGCCCCCGACTCCTTGATCCTGGCGACCTCGGCCTGAAAACGGTTCTGTTCCACTGCGACCTGCAGCGACAGCGGGACGGTTGCGCCCAGCCGTGTCAGCTCCTCAGCTACCAGCCTGCCCAGGTCAATGCCATAGGGATCATCGTTGTACAGCACCGCGACCTTCCTGGCGCCCAACTGGTTCACCAGATAGGCCGCGCCGGCCTGGGCCTGCAGGTCGTTGGCCGCGTTGACGCGGAAGAAATTGCGATACCCCTGACGCGTCAGCCCCACCTCCGAGGCGGTCGGGGTGATCACAACGATGGGCAGGTCTTTGTAAACCGCCATAGCGGCAGCCGTCTGGCCGGAGTTGGGATGGCCGATGACGCCGATGACCCGTTCCCCGCGCGCGACAGCTTCTTTGATTTGCTGGGCAACTTCGGCGGCCACATCCGAGTCGGCCTCATCATCCAGGGCGATCACCTTCACCTTGTAGCCCAACAGGCCGCCGGAGCGGTTGAGCTGCTCGGCCATCAGCCGCACACCGCCGGCCACAGTCTGCCCGGTATTGGCCTGGAAGCCGGATAGGGGCCCGACCACGTAGACGATGACTTCACCTTTGGCCGGCACTGTAGAGGAGGTACACGCTGAAAGCAGAGAGATAGCTATCAGCCAAGGTACAATTCGGAAGAATTGGTTCATGGCGAACCTCGTTTACCTTCTAAGTCAAGCGCCAAAAACTACGTCAAGAGCAGCAGCAACACAACCTATTGCTCAGAAAAACAAATCGCACCAATCACAGGATCGTTTCCCTCGCTCGGTAAGCTTGGGCCAGTCTTAGTGCCATCCAGCCCTCGATAGTGAAACATCTCTCTAAAGTTTCCCTGGTGTAAGTTGGTGTCACCTGATCATCAAGCCACTGAGTAAGGGGAGACTCTGGAGGCAAGTCCTTTTCGTCCAGAAATTCCCAATTCTCCTCAGCATCCTTCATGTACTGCTTCACCTCGGCCAGAGTCAATTTGCATTCCGCAATGAAAAATAGCTGTGGTTTTCCTCCGCGAGCCAGTTCTCGAGCAAAAGCAAGAGGTATCAAAATGTAGCTATCTCTGGGAAGGTTCAGCTCTCTATAGATTTCATCACGCATCCCTTCGGAGAACACATCGAAATCGGCTTGTTCACCTGCATCCAGGACATATTTCCATTTGAAGACTCCGGATGCCGAGCAGTGGAATTGACCCTCTTTTCGACTAAATATGGCTTGATTATCACCACGTATAGGAATCAGAAGTTGATCGTCGGCTGTACGTAAGATTGCAGCTACGCCAAGAGTATTGGCTAGAATGGACTCCTGCAGAGGCGGCAACATCCCGTTTACCGGACGTTCAACACAACCCCTTATTGTTGCATTTCTACTGCAAGTTTGACCTTTGTAGATGTATCCAGAAGCCCAATCCAACGTGAGATTCGTAGCAACCTGATCAAAATAGCAGGCACTCTGTATCTCGATTTGTTTGGAGTCTGATGACCACGAAATGATCCTCGCAGATATATCATTCTCGTACTCGTCTGTATTCGGTATCTTTCGTAATCGTCCAATGTCCTTAAACAATTGTACTGCAGTTGACTGATGCTCCCTTAGACTATGAGGCACAGAGTAGGCGTCTTTTCGGATTATGACCACAAAGTCATTGACATCTTGTCCTGATTGGAAGCCGTAATCGCCTTTTTTTAGGAGTAATACGTCTGCGTATGCCAGCCATTCATGAAATAGCCTGCCTTTCCTGTACCCATAATACCAACCATAGAGAGGTTCCAGTCGCGTCTCCACAAAAGGAGTCTGTTTGTCAGAGGGATCAATCCCTATTCGAGTTGGCACGGGCTCGTCCCCAAGACCTATGGGAACCACAATGTTCACCCCACCAGTACCAACTTTCAGACCGTCTTTACGGAGGGATTGCCACAACTTATCCAGCCAGGGTTGCAATTTCGTGATCACAAAAGAAGGTTTGCTTTGCTTTACCATCGCAGTGTTACCTCCTGAAATCTGTAGCGATGTTTCGGAGCTCGTCTGTGTTATGCCTTGTTTATCATCTCCTGGCGTCGCGCGCGGGCCAGGACCGCTTCCTCTTCCTCCGTGAGGCCTGTCCCGGTGTACATTTGATTCAACGAATCCACCAGGTCTTGCAAAGC
>FWWM01002759.1_pt1 | contig 45967 bp, 46 predicted proteins | sample 2228351 | NCBI WGS metagenome assembly FWWM01 (sample SAMEA103939774, study PRJEB20133) | metagenome
ACGAGCCAATGGCGCGGTTGAAGCGTGTAGCGTAGCCCATGTTCCGCTTATGTCCGAGAAATCGTTGTCTGGCGAACAAACCTTGAGGTGACGCCCACCTTTGCCCCCGACACCGCCGCCGCCCCGGACTGGGCGCGCACCAAGGGCTGGGAGACGTTGAGCTGGGGCGCAGCCGAACGCGCGCTGGGCGATGGCTGGCGCGCTAGGGCTGCGCTTGCCTACGGCACCTTCGCCACCGACCGCGAGGCTTTCGTCTTCCTCGACAATGTCAGCGCAGACGGGGTGGGGACGATCAATGCCAGCGCCTTTGGCGAGACCAACGGGCGCGCAGTCTCGGGCGAGGGCCTGCTCGAACGCCAATGGAACGCGCCCTACGGACCGGCGCGAGTGAGCTTTGCCGTGATTGGCCGCGATCAACGCTCCGACCTGTCGGACGCGCGCGACGATACCGGGGGGAACGTCACCATCGGTGAGCCGCTCGCCATCGCCGATCCCGGCGCGCCTGATACCATCGCCGCGCGCGATGCGATCCGCGAGGGGCGCCTTGCCGCCTCGGCCAGCTATCCGCTTGCCAAGTGGTTGCTGGTCTCGGGCAGTGTCCAGCGGGTGCATTACACGAAGGCCTACACCCCCACCGGCACCAGCGCTGCCCCGCGCACTGACCGCGAGTGGGCCGGGCACCTCGCCGCCACAGTGGCGCTGGCCGATGAAATCTCGGTCTATGGCGCGTGGGTCACGGGGCTGGAGGAAAGCGGCACCGCGCCTGCCATCGCGGTCAACGCCAACGAGACGCTGCCCGCCTTGCGCGCCACTCAGCGTGAGGTCGGGGCCAAGTGGCGGATCACGCCCGAGGCAACGCTGCTGGTCTCCGGCTTCGACATCACCAAGGGCGCGCCGGGGTTCGACAACGCGGGCGTGTGGCTGCTGAACGGCACCCGCAGGCACCGGGGGATCGAGGCCTCACTGGTCGCGCCCCTCGGCCCGGTGCAGGTGGTTGCGGGGGCGCTCTATCTCGATGCGATCATTACCGAAGCGAGCGGTCTTCGCGCCGAGGTGGTGAACCAGCCGCGCTGGCGTGGTTCGGTCAACGCCCAGTGGCAAGCGACACCGCGCCTTGCGGTCGATGCGGGCGCATATCTGCTCGGCAACGCCCCTGCCCGGCGCGACGGCACCGCCATCATCCCGGCGCGCACCGACCTGTCGCTCGGCATCACTTGGGCGCTGGGCGAGGGCGAGACTGCACCCACCCTGCGTATCGCCGGATCAAACCTGCTCGACAACCGAGGGTGGGACGCGAACGACGATGAAAGCCTCTCCGCTATCGAAAGCCGCGCGGTGAGGGCATCGCTTGCGTTCCAGTGGTGAGTGACGGCAGGGGGCGCACACTTAGTTATCGATTGGGCCCGCACGCTTGCCACAGCCCTTCAACAGTCGGAACGGTGGTCGCCGTCACACAGCTCATGTTTCGCTAACGCAGCGATTACCCGGCAGTCGATGGAAAGGCCCCCACGACAGCGGCCAATAATCCTGCTCAATTCGTCCCGCAAAGCAGTGAGCTGGAAAATTTTGGCTTCAACCTGCGCGAGTTGGCGAGAGGCGATAAGGTCACCCGCCTGGCAGTCGCGGTCTGGATGATCGGACAAATCGAGCAGCGAGCGGATGTCCTCGATAGTGAACCCCAGATCGCGCGAATGGCGGATGAAAGAAAGTCGCTGACGTTCCGATAGCCCGTAAGAGCGGTAATTGCCTGATGTGCGCGGTGGTGGCGGCAGCAGCCCGATCCGCTCGTAATACCGGATGGTTTCGACATTGGTGCCGGTGGCCTTCGATAGTTCGCCGATTTTCATCGCTTGACCCTGTAGCTGCTACAGGGTGCATAAGCCTCAGCGACTCGAACACAAAGCGAAGATTGGGGCAATGAGCATCATTCGAACAGCCTATCGAAAAGAGCTGGCGGCATATCGCGTCGCGCGTGCCAACGGCGATCACGTCAGTGCCTGGCAAAGGCTCGAACGCGGGCACATCATCGCTCAGGGTAGTCTGCCGTTGCATCTCCACTCGCATGGCGTGATGCTGGCATTCGCGGTGTCGCGGCGAGAATGGGCCGAGGTTGCAGGTCAGGCGCTACGTCTGCTTCTGGCACCATTGGGCACGCTGACCGGTCGCACGCCGATGGGGAACACCGGGCGATCGGACGTCAGTGCTTTTGCCACTATGCCAATACCGGCGGACATCGCGCAGATCGTGAATGCGGGCCGTGATTGATTGTCAGAGCGAGCGCTGCCTTACGGTTAGAACCCCCAATTGGTCAGTCGCGGTACGCCAAGAGCCTGAGTGCATTGACCACTACAATGATGGTTGAGCCTTCATGCACGGCCACCGCTGGACCGATGCCGAGTCCCATGATCGTGGCGGGAACCAAGAACCCGACTACGCCGAGGCTCACAAACACGTTCTGCCGGATGATCCCGCGGGTATGCCGGCTTAGGCCCACAGCGAATGGCAAGTGCGCCAGGTCGTCGGCCATGAGGGCAACGTCGGCTGTCTCCAGCGCCACGTCCGATCCTGCCGCCCCCATGGCGATGCCGACCGTAGCACTGGCCATGGCCGGTGCATCATTGACGCCGTCGCCAACCATTGCGACCCTGTCTTCGCCCGCAAGCTTCTTGATCACGACAACCTTGTCTTCCGGCATGAGATCGCCCCATGCTTCGTCTATCCCGACGTCCTTGGCGATCGCTTCGGCAACCTTTTGGTGATCCCCCGAGATCATGATCATCCGGGTGATGCCCAACTCACGCAAGCGAAGCAGCGCGGATTTGGCCGCTTCGCGAGGCGTATCGAGCAGGCCGATCGCCCCGAGGTCACGGTCCCCTTTCCGGACCAGCATCGTCGTTCGTCCGTTTTCGCGCAGTGACGCTATCGCGTCCTGTGCCTCCTGCCCCAGCGCCGGAATTGCGTCCTTCCCGAACATTTCGGATTTGCCGATCCACACTGTCTCGCCGTCCACGGTCGCGGTAACACCCCGGCCGGTAAGACTCCTGAGATCGGCGGCATGGGGCAGGGCGCGCCCCGCCAGACGTGCGCTACCATCCCTGACGATCGCCTGGGCCAGTGGATGATCGCTCAATGCTTCGACAACGACCGCAGTCGCAAGCAGTTCACTTTCATCAGTGCTTCCCAGAGGGACGATGTCGGTAATGCGCGGGCGGCCTTCGGTCAAAGTGCCGGTCTTGTCGAATGCTATTGCCTTGAGCGAACCGAGATTTTCCAAAGGTGCGCCGCCCTTGATGAGTACACCGCCGCGCGCTGCGCGCGCCACTCCAGATAAAACCGCGCTTGGCGTCGCAATGGCAAGCGCGCAGGGGCTCGCTGCCACCAGCACCGCCATTGCGCGGTAGAAGCTGTCGCGGAACGGCTCGTCCACCACGGTCCAGGCGAACAGCAGCACGAACGATACAACCAGAACTGCGGGGACGAAGACCCGTTCGAACCGGTCGGTAAAGCGCTGCGTCGGGGATTTTTGCGTCTCCGCTTCGCTCACCATCTTCACAACTTTCGCGAGCGCGCTTTCACTGGAGCGGCGCGTCACCTCAATCTCGATCGCGCCGCTGCCATTGATCGTACCGGCAAATACCCGGCTTTGCGGATCAACCATATCGGGCTTGGCGCGTGCGGCGACCACGTCGGCTACCGGTATCTTGTCGACCGGGATGCTTTCGCCGGTAACGGGCGCCTGGTTGATAGCACTCGTTCCCTTCAGGACGAAGCCGTCGGCGGGCAAGCGCTCGTTCGGACGCACGATGACGATGTCGCCGACCACCATTTGTTCGACGTCGATTTCACTGGTCGCCCCATCGCGGCGCACCGTTGCGGTCTCAGGTGCGAGCTTCGCCAAGGCTTCAATTGCCTTCTTGGCACGGCCCATGGCATAATGCTCCAGCGCGTGTCCGAGACTGAACAAGAACAGAAGTAGTGCGCCTTCGGCCCACGCCCCCAAGGCGGCTGCCCCGGCGGCGGCGACCAGCATCAGGGTGTCGATCTCGAACTTCTTCAACCGAAGGTTGTCAATCGCCTCGCGCAGCGTGAAGAAACCACCGAAAAAATAGGCTGCCATATAGCAGGCGGTCAGGAGCCAAGCGGGCGGACCAGCTATCAGCTTCTCAATTGCGAAGCCGATTCCCAGCAGCGCGCCGCAGGCGAGGGCAAAGATCAGTTCAGTGTTGGGGCCCGGAAAATTAGCGTGGCTGTGATCGTGACCATCACCGGAGCTATGCCGTTCCTCGGCCGCACCATGGCTACCAGCCCCATGATCATGACCGGCATGGTCATCGGCACTGACCCGCTTTTCGATGCCAACCTTGAGTTTGCGAAGGGCCGAAAGCACTTCCTCTTCGGTGGTCATGCGGCGATCATATTCGACCCGCACAGACCCACCTGAACTGGCGCTGGCCTGTACCACGCCGGGCAAGGCGCAAAGCGCATCGCTGATCGTTCGAGCGCGACGCTCGTGGTTGATCCCCGTCGCTTGCCAGATTGCATGACCATAGCGCTCGGTGATTTCAGCGCCGGCCGCGCGCACGATTTCGCGCAAACGCGGCAAAGGCAGCTTGGCAGCGTCGAAATGGATGCACAGCGCCGCTGGCGTATCGTCGTCGACACAGATGACATGCGCCCGCTCGACGCCTTCGCGCTTCGTCAGCGTTGCTAAGAGACGATCGAGACATGCGTCAGCTGCGTCGGGAAGGTCGGGCAATAGCACCGGAATGTCGAGTTCGAGCTTGTCATTCATGACGACCTCCCGTCGTTGTATTGGGTTCGGTGCGTGCGTCGCGCAGGATTTCGACGCCGCCCTTGATGGCGATGAGGGCGGTAGCGAAACCGACGAGCAAGTCCGGCCAGTTCGTACCCAGCCAGAACACCAGCACGCCGGCAATCAGGATGCCGCCGTTGGAGATGAAGTCGTTGAAGCTGAAAGTGGTCGCGGCCCGGAGATTGACGTCCGGTTCCTTGATGCGTTGAAGCAGCCGAAGGCAGAGGTAGTTTACCGCGCCAGCAATCGCGGACATCACCATCATGGTCGGTCCGATGGGCTCGCTCCCCTGGATAAAGCGCCGCCCGACATCGAGCAGGATGCCCCCCGCAAACAACAGCAGCATGACGCCTGAAGCCATCGCTGCGCGGGTCTTCCATGTCTGACCCCGGGTCAGTGCTACAAGGCTCAGCGCGTAAACGGCCGTATCGGACAGGTTATCGACGCCATTGGCTATCAGCGCGCTCGAATCTGCAACAGCGCCGGTAACAAAGAAGCCCCCCGCGATTGCCGCATTGAGCAGCAGCACGATCCAGAGCGTGCGGCGCTCCTGCGAGTTGTCATTGTCGTTCACGGCAATCACGGCTTTCTCTCCCCAACCACGAGGCTCGCAAAGCTCTGGAGTACGCAAGGGGCAGGGCAGCCGGACAACGTGCTATCTTGGGGCAGCAGCCGATCCCGGCGGTGCTTGAGTGCACCAAGCTCACCTTGCTTCATGATCGACAAGAATCTCATCTTTTTCGTCCTCGCTCGCAAACAACCTTTGCCCCTTCACTAGTGACGAGGACCAGATTGGTGTTCCGAAAATGTGCACTGAGGTTAGCGCTGCGGTACTGAAAGCCCTGCGCAGGCGCATTCAGGACAAGCGGCTCGCCTTCGTAAGATTTGCGGACTTCCATGGTGAGACCTTCGTTCTTGAAGTCCACAAACCGGCTTTGCCCATCAGTACATTGGTATGGGTGTCGACCCGATTGGGCGGACCCGTCCTGGATCTGCGACGCGTGGATATCTCGCTCCGTCGTCGGCATTTGTTCCGGATCCCCCGAGCACGCTGAAAAGCCCGCCGCTACGGCAACAATAAAAATCAAAGGCGTGAGTTTCCGCATGGGCTGGCTCTGGGTATCTGAAGTGCTGAAGGGCTTCCGTGCCAAAACTGACAATCGGGCCTCCTGTGCAGTTGCGACAAAGGTAAGCGGGGCGATCACCGACCGCCCCGCTGGATTTTCATGACGACGTCTCCACGATAGTCTGCCCGTGGTCGGCGCCTTCGAACGCCTCATTGTAGTGTTCGGGCTGTCTGATGGTCTTCTGGCCGAACCGGGCATAAAGCGTCGGCAGGACAAACAGTGTCAGCAGGGTAGCCGAGATCAAGCCACCGATTACCACCGTTGCCAGGGGCTTCTGGACCTCGGCACCGGCGCCGGCGCCCAGCGCCATCGGAACAAACCCCAGACTCGCAACAAGGGCTGTCATCACGACTGGTCGCAGGCGCTGCATGGCTCCCACATAGGCCGCCTCCTCCCGGGACATCCCAGAGCGGATCAGATCCTGGATCGAACTGACCATGACCAGGCCATTGAGCACAGCAATGCCTGACAACGCGATGAAGCCAACGGCGGCGGAAATCGAGAAGTCCATTCCGCGTGCGAACAAGAGCAAGACACCGCCAACCAGCGCGAAGGGCACGCCGGTGAACACGATCGCTGCATCTCTGGCCGAACCCAATGCGCCGTAAAGCAGCACCAGGATCAGAATGAAGCAGGCCGGGATGACAAGCTTCAGTCTCTCGCTTGCTGACTGGAGGTTTTCAAATTGACCTCCCCATTCCAGATAGACACCAGCTGGCAAGCGAATCTCCTTCGCGATGACCTCCTGGGCATCGGCGACAACCGATCCTACGTCCCTGCCGCGGACATTGGCCTGGACCACCACACGCCGCTTGCCATTCTCGCGGCTGATTTGATTGGGTCCGTCGACCACCTGGATGTCGGCAACACTGGAAAGCGGCACACTACCGCCACCCGCGACAGGTACAGGAACCTGCTCCAGCACGCTGATGTCCGAGCGTTGGGCCTCCGCGAGACGCAGCACCACCGGAAACCGGCGATCGCCTTCGAAGATCTGCCCGGAAACCCGGCCACCAAGCGTGGCTGTCACCGTATCCTGAACGTCTTGAGACGTGACCCCGAGCCGCGCCATTGCGTCGCGATTGACGCGAATGTCGAGCATGGGAAGACCGGTTGTCTGCTCGACTTTCACGTCAGCTGCGCCCTCGGTTCGGCGGAGCACCGCGGCAATCTCCTCGGCGGTCCGGTTCATCTGGTTGAAGTCGTCGCCGAAGACCTTGACTGCTATGTCACCGCGAACGCCGGCGATTAATTCATTGAATCGCATCTGGATGGGCTGGGTAATCTCGTAGGCATTGCCGGGAATCTTCGAAAGATTGCTCTCGATCCGGCTTACAAGCTCTTCCTTGGGAAGCTCAGGGTTGGGCCATTCCTCACGCGGTTTCAGGATCACGAACATGTCGGTCGCGTTCGGTGGCATCGGATCCGAAGCAAGTTCTGCCGTGCCTGTTTTGGAATAGACGAATGCGACCTCGGGTTGCTTCGACATCATTCGCTCGATCGGCACCTGCATCGCCTGGCTCTGCTGGACAGACGTGGCCGGGATACGCAGCGACTGGATCAGCAGATCGCCCTCATCGAGCTGCGGCAGGAACACCGAGCCGAGGGTTGTGAACGCCAGTGCCGCCACCACAAGGCTGGCGACACCGGCTCCGATCGTTACCGTCGGGCGCTTCATCGCCCGCCCGAGGCCAGGCTCATAACGCTTCTTGAGCCATGTGATGATGCGGCCATCCTTCTCCTCTACCTTTTTGGACAGCCAGATTGCGATCATCGCCGGAACGAATGTGAGCGAGAGAACAAACGCGAAGGCGAGGGCGATGATGACGGTCAGCGCCATAGGCACGAAGGTCTTGCCCTCGACGCCTGTCAGGGTCAGCAAGGGGACGTAAACGAGAATAATGATGGCCTGCCCGTAGACAGATGGCCTGATCATCTCGCGGGCAGCAGAGGCGACGGTCGCCAATCGCTCTTTGACGCTGAGGAGACGTCCCTCGTGGTGCTGTTGCTCGGCAAGCCGCCTCAAGGCATTCTCGACGATGATAACGGCGCCATCAACGATCAGGCCGAAATCGAGTGCGCCGAGACTCATCAGGTTGGCGGACACGCCGACACGCAGCATCCCGAAACCAGTCAGCATCATCGTAATCGGAATCACCAAGGCAGCGATCAGCGCTGCCCGGAAATTGCCGAGCAAAATGAAGAGCACGACGATGACCAGCAAGGCGCCCTCAGACAGGTTCTTGGCAACCGTTGAGATAGTTGAATTGACAAGTTCCGTGCGGTTCAGGACGGGTTGGATCACCACATCCGGGGGCAGGGATGCGTTGATTGTCTTGAGTTTCTCGGCGACCGCTGTCGACACAATGCGGCTGTTTTCTCCGATCCGCATGATCGCGGTGCCGACGACAACTTCGGTTCCGTTCTCCGACGCCGAGCCCATGCGAATAGCCTGACCCGTCTTGACGGTGGCCACCTGCTCGACCGTGATCGGCACGCCATTGCGTGTCGCGATAACAGTTCTTCCCAATTCAGCGGCATTGCGGATCAGTGCGTCGGAACGCACCGCCAGACCTTCGCCGTTGCGGTTTACAAAGCCGCCGCCCACGCTGGTGTTGTTCTGCTCCAATGCATTGCCAAGTTCGGTCAGGGATATGCCAAGCGAGGCCAGCTTCTGCACATCGGGCACTACAAGAAACTGCTTGGCATAGCCGCCGATCGAATCGACGCCGGCAAGGCCTGGGGTGCCCTTGAGCAGAGGCGTGACAATCCAGTCTTGTGCCGTTCGCAGATATGTCGCCTTGTCGACCTCGGTCGTCAGCCGCTCGCCCTCGGGCGTGATATAGCTTCCGTCCGGCTGCTGGCCCGGTTCGCCAGGCTTGTGCTTGTCGTCATCGCGGTGGTCTAGCCGGACCGTATACATGTACACTTCGCCCAAGCCGGTCGCGATGGGGCCCATTTCGGGGTTTACACCATCGGGAAGGTTCTCCTGCACCCCCTGCAACCGCTCACCCACCTGCTGGCGTGCGAAGTAGATGTCCGTGGAGTCGGAAAATACGGCCGTGATCTGGGCAAAGCCATTGCGGCTCAGGGATCTTGTGTATTCAAGACCCGGTGTCCCGGCGAGCGCCGTTTCGATCGGGAAGGCGACCTGCTTCTCGACCAGTTCGGGTGACAGCGCGGGCGCGCGGACGTTGATCTGCACCTGGTTGTTGGTGATATCCGGCACAGCGTCGATCGGCAGCCGGTAGAGTGAATATGCGCCAATGGCGGCGGCAATGACGGTGAGGAGCAGGACGAGCCAGCGCTTCTCGACCGCCCATGTAACGATGCGGGCGATCATGGCTCAATCCTCATGACTGGCTTCGCCCTTGCCGATTTCGGCTTTGAGCGTGAAGCTTCCGGTGGTGGCGATCTGTTCGTTGCCTTTCAGTCCCGACTTGACGATCACGGTATCGCCTGATGCGTCGCCGAGCTGAACCGGGACCGCTTTGAAGCCGGAAGGGGTGCGGACGAAAACGACCGTTTTCCCCTCGAGGCTTTGGACCGCTGTTGATGGCACGCGGATGGCGCCGCTACCGCCGCTGCCCGTGAGCTCAATGGCGACCATGACCGGCTCGCCAACCCGCCATTGCCCGCCGCGATTGTTGAGCGTGGCAATCGAAGGGACGAGGCGCGTCTGGGGGTCGAGAGCTGGCGAGACGAATGTGATGCGGGCGCTCGCTTCGCGCCCCGCCGCCCTCACAGTCACCAGATTGCCAGGCCGAACCCGCCCGGCATCCTCAGGCTTGAGGTTCAGCGCGATCGACACCTGACCCAGATTGGCGATACGATAGAGCTCGGCGTCGGCCGCAACCGTTTGCCCCAGCGTGACCGGACGGCCGATGATCTGGCCTGAAATCGGAGCTGTGATGCCGAGCCGGTTAAGGCCGGCGCCGCCGACACCCGCAGCCGAGACCATGCTTTGTGCCTGCGTCAGCGCGATGCGTGCTTCCGTTGCAGCCGTTCGCGCGGCGATGAGATCCTGTTCGGGCGAAACCTTTTCGTCAAACAGCCGTTGCTCTCGCGCAAGGTTTGAATTGGCCAGAGCAAGGCGCGCCCGAGCGGCTTCGACCTCGCCCTTCATCTGGGCGACGTCGCGGCTTTCGATTACGGCGATTGTCTGACCGCGCCCGACCGTCTCACCGAGATTGCGTGTAAGCGCCACTACACGCCCGCCGATGGCCGCGGAAACCACCTGGGTGTTTTGCGGATCACCTTCAATGATAGCCGGTAGTTCGATCGTGCCGGCGCCGCCAACGACAGGACGACCCACCTCGACACCCGCTGCAGCAATCTGCTCCGCCGTGAGGGTCACTTGCCCTTCATTGACATGGGTAGCTTCAGCGCCCGCGTCTGCAGAACCGGAAGCAGTCTGCTCCTTGGATGGATCTGCGCCACCACAGCTCGCCAGAAGGAGCGCACTGATCGTCGCTCCAACAAGATTATGCTTCTTCATGATTAGTACTCCACGTTGGGCGCACGGGCGGTCAATCGCTCCAATTGCGCTCGGGCATTCTGATAGGCGGCAAGGGCATCGATCGCGGCGACCCGCGTCTCTGCAAGGGTACGTTCGGCGTCGAGCAATTCGAGTTGTCCAAACTTGCCTTCGCGGTAACCGATCCGTGCGATGCGCGCGGCTTCCTGCGCGCTCGCCAACGCCGGACCCGCTGCGGCGCGCGCCGTGGTGGCGGCATTGGCCGCCTCGGCCTGCGCATCAGTGATCGCTTGCTCGATATCCAGGGCCGTCAAACGGCGCAGAGCATCAGCTTGTGTTTGTTGTGCAGTCGCCTGAGCGATCGCCGCGCGCCCGTTGTTGAAGACCGGTATCGGGATGGTGACAGTGAATACCGCTGCCAGATCGTTGGTCGCCTCAAGGCGGCGGATTGCGGGGCCGACGTTGAGGTCAGGGACCCGGTTTGCACGGGCAAGCCGCACGCCGGCTTCGGCTATCGTGAAATCGGCGTTTGCTGCTGCGAGGGCAAGGGTGCCAGATGGGTCCACCGGCACGGCAGGACCATACACATTTGTACCCGGGAGGATGTCGAGCACCGATTCATCAAGTATGCCACTGATGGGCTCCCCAATCCGGCGCACCAAATTGATCCGGGCTGCTTCAGCCAGACGAGCTTGCCGTTCGACATTGGCTTCCGCATAGGTGACAGCAACATCTGCACGTTGCCGTTCAAGAGGCGAGGCTCGTCCCGCCTGCACCCTTATGCTTGCCGCGCGCAGTGCATCGTTGGCAATCCGGGCCTGGTCTCTCGCCGTGGCAAGACGCCGTTCGGCCGCTACCGCTTCGACATAGAGTTGAGTAACCTGCAACCTGACATCGGCGGCAGTGATCGCCTGCTGGATCTCCGCGCGGGTCAGCTGCGCCCGTGCCACGGCAACGCGGGCGCTTCGCTTACCGCCGAGTTCTATGGGAATAGCGGGGCCTATGGTGGTTTCAGCGCTTCTCAAGCCGCGGTAAGGCCCGGAACCAGCGATGTTTTCTACCTGTACTTGTACGACAGGGTTGGGGCGCAAGCCTGCCAACCTTTGGCCTGCTTCTGCTGCCTCAACTGCAGCTGCTGCGGCCTCGGATGCTGGCGCCGCGCCTCCGGCAGCCGCGACAGCTTCCTCGAGAGTAAAAACCTTGGCAGCGGGGATAACCTGCGCATCCCCCTGCGGTTGCGCCTGCACCACGGATGTGCAGGTCGCAGCAGCCAGAACGGCTGCTCGCACAATGTTCATTGGGAATTCTCCTGACAGATAACCTCGGCCGGAAATTCCGGCCAGAGTCATGTGTCAGGCGTTTGGCGGCCTCAGACCCGGTTCGGGCGCGCTAGAATCAAGCGGAGGCGTGGAGCGCGCGAAAAGCGGCACTGAAAGCGAGCCAAATCGGGGCGCAACGCCGATATCAGCTGGAGCCTGGATCGCCGGGCAATGGCAAATGCCGTGGTGATGGGGGAGGGCCTTGTCAGCCGTGCCCTGCTCGTTCCCGTTGCTCTTTTCGTCATGAAATTCAGCGGCGCACTCTGACGTCGGCGCACCCGGCAGTTCCCCGGCCTCGAGGGTGACGCTCGTGACGAGCGCTGACAATACGAGTGTCAGAAGGAGACGCGAGAGGAACAGCACACCGTCTTCTAGCAGGCATCAGCCCGGGTGTCATGCGGAATAACCCAGCACAGGCACCAGAAGGACTCGCCGGAGATGCATGGCCGTTGCAGTCGCCAGCCTTTGGCAGGTTTCTTCGAAATCCTGGTCTGGTCCGTTATTCTCCAAGCGATCATTTGCAGACCGCTGAAGCTCAACCCTATTCGACGGCCGGATTTTGTGCGGATATCCTTGTTATCCGCCCTACCTTGCCATCCCAATCGATCTCGAAATCCACCCTGTCGCCCACCTTGACCCCACCGAGTTGCTCTGGTTCAGCGGTGAATTCCATAGTCATGGCGGGCCACTCCACGCCGCTCATCGGTCCGTGATCAAGCGTGATCGCCCCCTTGGCGGCATCGATCGCGGTGACGGTACCGACCGCGACACCATGCTGCATTGCTCCGGTGGCAGGCATGTCAGCCATATCGCCTGACTTGGTGTTGCCGCTCGGGACAGCTGCGGTGGTGTCCGATTTCTCCTGACAAGCGGTAAGGGCGGCCATCAGCGTAAAGCTGCATGCAAGAATAAGGACCTTCTTCACTTAACTTCTCCTTCGGGTGGAGCAGGATGAACATAACGTCTGCGCATCAGCAGATAAGCAGCCGGGATGACGAGCATCGAAAGCAGCGGAGCGGTGAGCATGCCGCCGACCATGGGTGCAGCGATGCGGCTCATCACTTCTGACCCGGTGCCGCTCCCGATCAGGACCGGCAGAAGGCCTGCGAGGATCACCGCAACCGTCATCGCCTTCGGCCGCACCCGGAGCAATGCGCCTTCGCGCACCGCGTGAGCAACATCGCCAGACGCAGGCGCCTCGAGTGCCTGTTTCAGGTAGATCAGCATCACCACTCCGAACTCTGCCGCAACGCCGGCGAGTGCGATGAAGCCCACTGAAGTTGCAACTGACTGGTTGTAGCCGAGCCAGTAGAGCATCCACAGCCCTCCGGTGAGTGCAAAGGGGAGCGTGACCATGATCAACAGCGCCTCGTCCCAACGGCGGAACGTGAGGTAGAGCAGGGCAAAAATGATTGCGAGCGTGACGGGGATGACCAGCTTCATTCGCTCTTTGGCGCGGACCAGGAATTCATACTGGCCAGTGTACGATACGCTGACACCTGGCGGCAAGGTGACCTTCGTGGTCAAGGCTCGGTTGATGTCTCCCACCAGCTGCTGCATGTCGCTCCGGGTCCCATCGACATAGATCCAGGTGACCGGCCGGCCGTTTTCGCTACGCAACATTGGCGGTCCATCGCTTATTCGCAAAGCTGCAACTGTGCCGAGCGTGATTTGCTGGCCTGAGGGAGTAAGCACCGGGAGATCCATGAGCTTTTCGACACTGTCGCGCATTTCGCGCGGATAGCGTACACTGATGGGGTAACGAGCAAGCCCTTCGACCGTCTGACCGATGGTCTCGCCGCCAATTGCTCCCGAAACCACGGCATGAACGTCTGCGACATTAAGGCCGAAACGCGCAGCGGCGGCGCGGTTGACATCGATATCAATATAGCGCCCGCCAGAAAGCCGTTCTGCGATCGCAGATGAGACACCCGGCACGCCCTTTACCACCGTCTCGATGCGCTTTGCGGCTTGGTCGATCTCCGTGAGGTTCGATCCGGCAACCTTGATCCCGATCGGGCTCTTGATCCCGGTGGCCAGCATGTCGATGCGGTTACGGATCGGCGGAATCCAGAAGTTTGCAAGGCCTGGCACTTTTACCCTCGCATCAAGTTCATCGCGAAGTTTTTCAGGGGTCATGCCTGCTCGCCACTTGTCGCGGGATTTGAAACGGATCGTCGTCTCGAACATTTCGAGCGGGGCAGGGTCGGTTGCGCTGTCAGCACGGCCGGCCTTTCCAAAAACACTCTCAACCTCGGGCACGGTCTTGATCAGCCGGTTGGTCTGCTGGAGCAAACGGCCAGCCTCAGCTGCCGAAAGGCCGGGCAGTGCCGAGGGCATATAGAGAAGGTCGCCCTCGTCCATTTGTGGCAGAAACTCGGCTCCAATACGAGAAGCCGGCCAAATGCTGGTGGCGAAAACCAGCATGGCGATCAGCAAGGTCTGTTTCGGGCGCCTGAGCACCCAGTCGATCAGGGGGCGGTACATGCGGGCAAGAAAACGGTTAAGCGGATTTTCCTCCTCGCTCGGGATCCTGCCTTTGATGAGCAGGCCCATCAGCACCGGAACCAGCGTGATCGACAGTATCGCCGCGGCGGCCATGGCATAGGTTTTTGTGAAAGCAAGCGGCGCGAACAGGCGGCCTTCCTGGCCTTGCAGCGCGAAGATCGGCAAGAACGAGAATGTGATGATGAGGAGGCTGAGGAACAGCGCGGGACCAACCTCGCTGGCTGCCGTGGTAATCAGCGCCCAACGCGTGGTCGTGTCAGGCTCTGTGTCCTCGTGCTCGTGACGCCAGTGCTCAAGATGCTTGTGCGCGTTCTCGATCATCACGACCGCGGCATCGACCATCGCGCCGATCGCGATGGCAAGGCCGCCCAATGACAGGATATTGGCATTGAGGCCCTGCAAGCGCATCACCATGACCGCCATCAAAATGCCCAGCGGAAGCGTGAGGATCGCTACCAGCGCGGAGCGCGCGTGCCAGAGAAACAGCGCGCAGATCAAACCGACAACAATAAACTCCTCAATCAGCTTCGCAGTCAGGTTTTCGATTGCGCGGTCGATCAGGCCAGAACGATCATAGGTGGTAACCACTTCGACGCCCGGAGGCAGACTCTTTGTGAGCTCGTCGAGTTTGCTGCGAACACCTTTGATCACATCGCGCGCATTCTGGCCCTGACGCATGACAATCACGCCCCCGGCGACCTCGCCCTCGCCATTGAGTTCCGCAATTCCGCGCCGCATTTCAGGCCCAAGCTGGACGATGGCGACATTATCCACGGTCACCGGTACGCCGGAAGCGGCGGTGCGGATCGGCACGGCGCGGAAATCCTCGATCGATCTGAGGTAGCCGCTTGCACGCACCGTATACTCTGCGCCCGCCAGCTCGATGCTCGATCCGCCAGTTTCCTGATTGGCCCGCTTCAGAGCTTCAACGACATCCTCACTTGTCACCCCAAAGGCGGCAAGCTTAATTGGATCGAGCACGACCTGATACTGCTTCACCATACCGCCGATACTGGCGACCTCGGCAACACCCGGTACGGTCTTCAGTTCGTACCGAAGAAACCAGTCCTGCAGTGACCGGAGTTGCGACAAATCGTGCCGCCCCGTCTTGTCAATGAGCGCGTATTCATAGACCCAGCCCACCCCTGTTGCGTCCGGACCGAGAGATGCGCTTGCGCCTTCCGGTAGACGACTTTGCACCTGGCTGAGATATTCGAGTACGCGGCTGCGCGCCCAGTAAAGATCGGTCCCGTCATCGAAGAGGACGTAGACGAAACTGTCGCCGGTGAATGAATAGCCGCGCACCACCCGCGCGCCGGGCACCGAGAGCATGGTCGAGGCGACGGGCGTGGTGACCTGATTTTCGATGATCTGTGGGGCCTGCCCCGGCCATGATGTTCGGATGATGACTTGCACATCGGACAGGTCGGGCAGGGCGTCGACCGGTGTGTTGCGCAGTGATACAATTCCCGCGACGGCCAGAACGAGCGCGGCGGCGATAATTATGCGGCGCCGCTTGATCGCGGCACGGATGATCGCGGCAATCACTGCTTATCTCCAATGGGTCTGGCAGAGACACCAGCGAGACTTGCTTCGGAATCGAGCAGGAATTGACCCGAGACTACGACCTTTTCGCCAGCGGACAGTCCTGCAACAATTTCTGTCTTGTCGCCGCTCTCCCGCCCGGTACGAACTTCAGCGGGGCGGTACCGGCCATCGGGAAGGGCCAGCATGATGAGCGTTCGCGCACCGGTGCGGATCAGAGCGTCTCTCGGGACAAGCAACGCGGACCTGTTGTCTCCGTCAAAACTGACACTTGCGAACATGCCTGGGCGCAGGCGTCCCCCACGATTGGCAAGCTCGATCCGCACGGTCATCGTGCGGCTGTCGGGCTGCGTGATCGGCAGGATCGCTGTGACCTTGCCGGTGAAGCTCTCACCAGGGAAGGCGCTGAGTGCTATCCTTGCTCCTTGACCAATACGGATGAGGTTCGCCTGCGCTTCCGGCACTGCGGCATTAAGCCACACTGTCCTGATCCCGCTTATCTGTGCAAGGCTCTGCCCTGCCGCGACCGTCATTCCCTCACGCACGTCAAGCGCCTGTATCGCACCAGCAATTGGTGCGCGAATAGTCACAGTCCCGTTGGTTCGGCCGGTTCGCTCGACCTCATTGATCAGTGCATCTGACATGCCCATGAGCTTCAGACGCTGCCTGGCTGCGTGGGCGAGGTCTTCCTGCCCGAGCCGCTTGACTGCCAGAAACTCGCCTTGCGCGCCGCCCCATTCGGGTAACTGGAGATCGGCAATCGGTGCGCCCGCACCGATCACATCGCCCGCGGCACGGGCGTAGACGCGGGTGACAAAGCCGCTCGAACGCGACTGGACAATAGCAATATCGCGCTGATTGAAATCGATCGTGCCTGTAACCGTCAGGCCCGATGGGAGAGAGCCAAATGTCACCGTTGCGACGCGCATTCCGAGACTTTGTCTCGCAGCGGCATCCACGCGCACACCTGGCCCTGCGTCCGGAACTTCATCGGCATATTTCGGGATGGTCTTCATTCCCATCGAAGAGAGCGAGTTGGGATTGTCGTAGCGTTCGGTCGGCACCATGGGATCGTACCAGTAGAGGATCTTGCGGCCGTTCTGCGCCGCGCTCGTATCACTGCGTTGTGAGGGGTCACGCTTCCCTAACCAGAACCCGCCAACGCCAGCAACGGATGCAACTGCCAGACATGCCGCAGCCCATCGCGTGGTATTTTTCAGGTTCATTGTCATGGCTTGACTCCTCGATAGGTGTAGCTGATCCGCACAGCGTCGCGGGCCGCGTCGGCTTCGCGCGCCAGCGCGTCGACTTCTGCTTCTGCGAGAGCAAGCGATGACAAGAGCGCGCTGCCCAGGTCGAGCCTGCCAGCCGCATAGCTCGCCAGGTCGAGCTCAGCCCGGCGCTTGGCGAGTGGGACCAGCACCTTTTGTGCGTTCGCCACAAGCTCAACATGCATGGCATGAGTTGCAAGGTCGGTTTCGAGTGACGCGAGGATTTCTCGCTCTGCGGCGACCCGCGTCAGATGCGCCCGCGTCTCGCCGAGAAGGCTGGCAGCGATTCTGGGGTTCTGCCGACGCTTGGCGAACAGCGGCAGATCTATACTCACACCGACCGAGACCATGTCGCCGAAGGCCGGGTCACGGCGGCCGTAGCTTGCGCCAATCCGCCAGTCGGGATGCTTGTCAGCACGGGCGAGCCCGGTATCGGCTTCGGCGCCGGTGATCCCGGCATCTAGCGCCTTCAGGCGTGGAAGCAACGAGATATCTTTAGTCAACGCATTGCGGTCTATGGCGAAAACAGGAGGATCGCCCATGACATCGGCAGTAGGGTCACCAGTAAAGCGGACCAGCTGGGCGCGTGCGCGCGAGACCTCTGCGGCCAGTTCACTGCGCCGATCATTGACGGCGGCACGCAACTGCTCGGGTTCCAGCGCCAGGGCTGGACGAGCAGAGCCTGAAGCCAAGCGGGCAGAGACGGTCGACTGAAGATCGTTCAAAGCTTCGTCGAGTTGCTTCAGCTGTGCCAGTTGCCGCTTGGCGTAATGGAGATCGATCCACGCAAGTGCGGTCGCGAGCCGAACATTCTGAGCCTCAATCGCCAGCTCAGCCTCGGCCATGCCAATGTCCGCGATTGCCCGTGTGCGCTGCGCACTGCGTTTGGCCGGATTGGGAAATGGCTGCTCGATCCCGATCCGCGTCATCGTCATGCTATCTGCAGTAAAGCTATAGGCCGGCGGGCCGGAGACCGGAAAATTGTCGATACCGAGGTTGAGGCTCGGATCGGGCAAGCGCCCTGCGGCCACCGCCGCATCTCGACTTGCCTCGACGCCGGATACGCCAGCCCGGATCGATGGTGCATCGCGCGTGGCACGTTCGATTGCCGCCTCGAAGGAGAGCGGTTCGGCAAGCGCCGCACCAGACACTGCCGCGAGAAATGGTGCCAAAAGAGGTAGGTAATGGATTGTTTGCATGAAGCTCTCCTCGTGGAGGCTACCGTGCCGATATAGATGGCCGGGCTCGGACTGACGCGGCGCCGACGGAGAAGATACCTCCGCCGACGCCGCGTGCCCGGCCAGTCATTTTCTGGTTATCGGCCAGGCAACGGCCTTAACCGATTGAGGGAACCCGGGCCTTGCCGGACATGTCCATCGTGCATCCCGATGTATCAGCCTTCATCGCGGAGCATTTGCACGCGGCGGCGTTCGCCACGTCATCGCTGATCCATACGCGGACAAGCGCCGGCGTTGTTGGTCTGGGCCCTAGTTGAGAGCGGGAGCGCCATTCCCAATGGCCGCCTTCAGGCGCATGGGCGGAAGCGGCAGAGACGGGGACTAGAAGCCCTATCGCAGCGGCGAGCAAAAGTCTTGTCTTCATGAGTATTTCCTTGCTTGAACGATTTGACCGCGCGCAGGCAAGCAGACGGGCCCGCAGCGCTACACCTCGGCTCAGGCAAGATTTGTAGGCGGCTCGGGCTCAGGACCGATAATGCGACCTATTAACGTGGCGACAGGCCTTCGCGCTGGAATCCAGGCGTGAAACAACATCGGCTCTGTGATCGGCAGCAAAGGAACCAGAGCCACCGGCACAGCGCAGCCCATCTTCGCAACGCATTCGGGCGTCATGCCTTCACAGGGCTTTTCGGGCTTATCCGGTTGAGCGACCCCCATCATCTCGGCGCAAACAGCATCCATCGCGCCAGCATCAGTGTTTTGATTAGCCCAGGTCAGGGGCATGCTGTTCGCGAACGCGGTTTCCTGGCCCAGGAGACCCACCAACGCTCCGACAAGCATTATCAAGGAGAAAAGCCGCCTCACACGTTTATAATCGGCGTGGATGCGAAACGTGTCAAATCTATTCGATCTCTTCTCTCAGTTTACGAGTTAAAGCCGCACATCCTTCTCCGGGCTGCTCACCTCTGCTTTGGCCGGCGGGAGGCCCTGCGATCAGCACCATCTGCTCAATGATGGTCGTACAGCCCACGATTACGGATGTTGTTCCAACTGTCGGTGGTGTGGCATGCAACACATTGATTGACCGGAGCGCGTTCCCTCGCAACGCGCTGAGAGACCATCTCGAAGTGCATCATGAAGTGACTGGGCGGTGCCTTGTGGCACCCGGCGCACTGGCGTGAGTTGACAGATGGGTGCCTGAAGGCGTCGATCTTCCAGTCGACCACAGCATGGCAATTCTGGCAGTCCTTGCCGAACGAACCTTGATGCCGATCGCGCGCCGCATGGCAGCTTACGCAATTGAGCGCGTCCGTGGTCTCTGGATGTGTTTTCGAGATGCGTGCATCTCGGGGCCGAAGCGGACCGCGCCAAAGGTCTGGATCGAGCAAGGCCTCATGATCCATGCGAGCAAGGCTCGCGCCCCCGTCATGTTCAACATGACAGCTTGTGCAGTCTTTCGCTTTGGCATGAAAACGGGTCGACGCCTTGGTCCCGAAATCGGTTTGGATGTGGCAGGTGATGCATTTCTGCGCCTCAACGCCTTGGTGCGGTGTGTGGCAGGTTTCGCAATTGCGCCGAAGCGAGGCGTGAGCGGGCGACAAAGGTCCAGGTTCAATCAGCGCGGTCCAACCTGCAATCGCGCGGCTTCCAGCGGAATGGGTCGTCAGCGGGACGATGACGACGAGCATCGCCAGTACGAGGGCATATATGCCGTAGAGGAGGCGCGCGCCATTCACAGCCACCGAAACCCGAAATAATAGCCAGCCCAGATGTGGAGCAGCAGCAGCGCATAGAGAAGTGTGCTGGTGACGACATGGATCGCTCGCCATCCCCCAAACAGGCCGGCAGCCGCGCGTTCGGCGCGCACGGCGTATTCGGCATCGGCAAGAGCCTCGGCACGTCGTCTGGCATCAGCGATATCGGTGAGCTCGAATTCGTCGGCCGGGGCGAACAAGAACCGCCAACCTTTGCTTTTCGCTCGACCTTCGCCTGCAATGGGCACGGCACTTGCAAGATCCGCGTCGAGTCCCAAGCGGAGCGCTGCAAGTTCGGATGTGCGGGCGCGGACGGCTCTTGTGATCTGGACCAGGAAATAACGACCGACAAACCCGCTCCAGACGACCAGTATGACAGTGCCGGTCAGTGCGATGCCGAGCGGGCTCTCGAACTTGTGTGCCGCGTGGACAAGTGCGAGGATTGGCCCCGCCACACCCGCATAGATGTGTATCGCCAGCAAAGTCCGCTTCTCGATCCTATGATCGAGCCATCGTCCAAAACGCCCAATACGCCGAGCTGCGACATGGACGAGAGGAAGGAGCATCAGTACCGCAGCCGCGATCCCGATCAAGCTTCCCGCCAGACTGCCGGGAAAGCGCGGCGACGCGTGAACCACGAAACCGAGTGGAAAGAGAAGCACGAAGGCTGCCGCCAAGGTCATCAAGATGTCGCCGCGCTCGCGCATCAGGCTTCCACCACCAAAGGGCCTCGGGTGCAACGTGCCTGACAGGCGAGCACATAGCCTTGTGCCCTGTCGTCGGGGTCGAGACCGGTCTCGGTCTCCATCGCGATTTCCCCTGCTAGCAGGCGGGTAACGCAAACCCCGCATTCGCCGACCCGGCACGAATAGGGGATCTCAACACCGGCTGTTTCGGCAGCCTCGAGGATCGTCTCGTCGGTGTGGAGTGGCGCCGAAACGCCGGCTACCGAGAAGGTTACCGTAGTTGCCGCCAACCGTGCACGGGCCGACGCAGCGGGCGGGGGGACCGCATGCGCGGCACTCTGCTCGCCAGGTTCGTCGATTGGCAGCGAAGCGGGTCCGAACGCCTCGCTGAATATCTGCGCCTCGGGCACCCCGATCTGCATCAGGATTTCGCGCATGGCGGCCATCATTGGCGGTGGCCCGCACAGATGGACGCGCCGTCCGACGATTTCGGGAACCGCGCTTTCAAGCAACTCGCGGGTGATGTGTCCTTTGGGTCCATGCCAGACCGTTCCCGGCGATCGTTCCATCGATGCAAAAACACTGAGATTGGGGTGGCGGCGCTCGAGCTGTTCGATCTCCTCCCGGAAGACAAATTCGTCGGTCGAGCGGGTTGCGAAGACGAAGAAAATCTCGCCGGGCCAGGCCGTATCGGTCAGGAAGCGCAGTACTGACATCATCGGCGTGATGCCGACGCCGCCGGCAATCAGAACGATGCTCTCAGCTTCGCTCCCGGTGAAGGTGAAACGGCCGAATGGTCCTGCAATTTGAACCAGGTCGCCGGTCGTGACGCTATCGTGCAGATGGCGTGAGACAGCGCCCTGCGTCTCGCGCTTGATGGTCAATTCAACATAGGCGCGCTGCGTCGGTGAAGAGGCGATCGTGTATGACCGCTTGGCTTTGGTGCCGTCCTCCTTCAATACCGCGATTTGCAGGAACTGGCCGGGCAGGAAGTCGAAAGGAAGCCGATCGGAGCCTGGGAGCACCAGGCGGAAGGTCTTGACCGTCGGCGTTTCGTTGAAGATTTGGGCGACGCGCAGCTCGCCGCTCCAGGGGCGAGGTTTGCCCGTGGGGGCAAGACCAGAGAGGTCCGGGTGACGTGCCGACTTGCTTGTAGGGCCGGAGATGCGCGGGCTGGCGATAGCCTGGCCAGGGGCGATCGGCGACGGGCCTGCCAAGTCGGTCGCCGGCGCCGCGTGCGGGACCGGGACGACGAGTGCCCTGACACGGCGTAGCCGCAGCATCTGCAGAGCTAACAGCGCTCCCAGTGCGAGCAGGGTGGCCGCCATGAACAGCCAATGTCCCGGCGTAAGGCCCCACAGCCGTCCTGCCATAGAAGCGTGTGTGTCGGCGGGCGTAAGCCCCGTTTCCAAGCGGAACCATTCGTTGGCGACGCTGGCGCCGCTTCTCTGTCCGTTGAGGACAGCAGTCGTGGCCGAGCCGCTTTCGATCAGCGCTGCTGCCTCGCGCAGCTGGGTTGCAATTTCGGTGCCGTCGGTCTCGCCGGGACCATGTGCTTTGCTTGTGACTTCGCTCGCCAGGCGCAAACCGCGATGCACCCGCGCGTTCGCCTCGACGGCCGCGCGCTCGCGCGCCGGTCGGTCGAGTTCTGGAAATGCCAGCAACGCGGAATAAGTGCTGGTCTGCTTGCCCATTTGCATCTCGCCGCCCATCATCTCGTCCATGATCTTGGACATGGGGTTGGCGCCGGATGGGGCGGCAATAGGAGACGGTGAGACTGTCTGCGGCGCAGCATCCGATGTCGCGGCGCCACCGGGATGATGCGCGGCATGATCGTCGGCTGATTGCGCGGCTGCCGCCTGGCCGATGATGGCGGCAGCCGCGATGAGGAAATGCCGCGCGAGGCGTTTCGTGAAGACGATACTCATGTTGGCCTACGCCCGGCTGTTTCGCTTACATGTCGTTCATCGGCATCGGGTCGGCCTTGTCCTTGGGCGGAGCGTCGGTGGCGGCCTTGCTTCCCATGCCTTTCATCCCCGGACCATGCGAAGCAGCCGGCCCCATCTGATCGTGGGGCATGGAGCCATCCTTCATCGAATCGTGCATGGCTTGGCCCTCGTTCATCTGATCGTGCATTTCGCGTGCAATTTCTGACGGGTCGTCTTCTGGAGTGCTGGTATCGGTCTTGGTGGCAGCGACGTTGTCGGCCTCTGATGCCGGGCTACAGGCACCCAGCGCTGCGGTAATCGCGAGCGCCGATACGAGCGGGGCCCATTTGGGGCTAAGCAAAGCCATGATCGTTCCTTTCTTCTGAATGAAATTTCTCTATCAGGCAGCGCTGGCTGGCCAAGGCCGTGCGCGGGAGACGTCTTGCGAGGAGGTCAGCTAGCAACCTGTTGAGGGGGGTTTTCGGACCACTGCTTGAGCTGGCGACGGGATTGCGGATGGGCGATATACCCGAGGATCGGGCAGTCACTGACAGGCACATCCACAGGACAATCCGCGACCAGCTGAGCAAGAGCTCTTTTGATTCTCCGGAGCTGAGAAAGCTTGTCCGACAGACTGCGGATCTTCTTTTCTGTGAGTTCGACAACCTCGGCAGCAGACTTGGCCTGAGAGTGCCGCAACGATAGCAGCAGCACGATCTCGCTCAGTGTAAACCCGAGCAGCTGCGCGGTCTTGATGAAGTTGACCCGTTCTACATCGTCGCGCCCATAGATGCGATAGCCGGAGGCTGTCCGGTCGGGTTCGGGCAAAAGACCAGAGCGCTCATAATAGCGGATGGTGTCGCGCCGCACGCCACATGCTGAAGCCAGCGCCCCGATGGTGTAACCTTGCATTTGCGGCTCCTTTCAGATGGGTTCGCTTGTTCCCAGACCCGTAGGCATCGTCTCATTGGGGCCATGCATCCATCTTGGGCTGGAGCGGGGCAGCCGCCGGCCTGCGTTGCCCCGCTCACTGCTCATTTGCGGCTGAGCTCGACGATGTCGTGCTCCTTGAGCTTGCCGTCGGTCACCTGCGTGCGAGCAAAATGATCATCGATGATCTCGGTGATCTTGACCTCGCCAACCTTCACCCGCTTGTAACTCGTCTGCTCGGGTCTGTGCGCGTGCCGGTACTCAACCCGGTAAACATCCAGAACCTGACCGGTCTGCGCGCCGTCGGCCTTGCCGATGCAGATCACCGGGCCCGTATCCTCCATCGCGACGACGTGCCCGCGCATGAAAAAGCTATGCTCCATGCCCTGGGCGATCAACGGTGAAGCGCTGATCAGCGCGGCGCCGATCAGCAAGGATGCGAAAATTTTCTTCATATCACGATGCTCCTACAAAAGGCCGCAGCCGCTGCCGCAGCCAGCGATCAAACTGTTAATCCTGCGCACAAAATCAGAAATTTATGCAGACATACTTCGGGACGAAAAGGCGCATGCTCCACGTCTGATCGCAGCACCGAACGGGCTTATGCACCTTCGACCATGGTCCTAGGTCAAGGGAAATCTGGATCATTGATCTTCGTCAAAATGCGATCAGAAAAATCTGAAAAGCGACCATTGACCAGGGACCGTAGTCCGGAGCGTAGAACGCCAAACGACCTGACAAAGGTCTCAACTCATTTGGAGAAAAATGATGTCGAACAACCATCTCGACTGCCTTGCCGCATGCAACGCCTGCGCAGATGCCTGCGATACTTGCACCGTCTCATGTCTCAGGTCAGATCAGGTTCAGGCCATGACGCGATGCATCGAGCTCACGCTCGATTGCGCAGCCCTTTGCCGCCTCGCGGCAAGCTTTATTGCGCGCAAAAGCAGCTTCGCCAAGCAGCTTTGTTCGCTCTGCGCGGAGGTATGCGAAAGCTGCGCCGCTGAATGCGGACAACATGCTCATGATCACTGCCAGGCTTGTGCAGCTGCATGCCGCAAATGTGCCGAGGAATGCCGCAAGATGATCGCAGCTTCCTGATCCAGCCGAGGTCGCCGTCGCTCGGTTACCCGGACAACGGCGACCTCATTTACCAACTACATAGATGAGCACCGAAGCGGCGCGACAAGCGGTCGCGCAGTCTGACTTCTTCTGGTTCCCGAGGCCAGAGATGTTTACATCCTGCACCGGCAGAAGTGCAAGAATCCTGGAATTCAGAAATCTGTCCTCGTAGAAGTCACAGAGAAATCTGTCGAAGCCGCAACGAATTGCCGATTACGCTCACCGAGGACAACGCCATGGCCGCAGCAGCAATGATGGGTGACAGCATGATCCCGAATACAGGATAGAGTATTCCCGCTGCCACAGGAATGCCTGCGACATTGTAGGCAAAGGCGAAGAACAGATTTTGGCGGATGTTTTTCATGGTCGCATGGCTGAGGCGGCGGGCGCGCACAATTCCGGTCAGATCACCTCTCAGCAAGGTTACGCCGGCGCTCTCGATCGCGACATCGGTCCCCGAACCCATCGCGATACCCACATCTGCGGCCGCCAGTGCCGGTGCATCGTTTACTCCATCACCGGCCATGGCGACGATGCGCCCCTCATCTCTCAGCCGTTTGACGATCGCACTTTTCTGGTCGGGCAGCACATCTGCCTCGACATCCGCTATGGCAAGCTGCCGCGCAATGGCTTCGGCTGTTACGCGATTATCACCGGTCAGCATGATGACATGAATGCCAGCTTGAGCCAGGGCAAGGAGCGCTGCGGGCGTCGTCTGCTTGACCGGATCGGCCACACCGATGGCGCCGGCAGCCTTGCCGTCGATGCCAAGAAAAATGGCAGTTGCTCCCTCGCTGCGCAATTCATCTGCGCGCTCCGCTAGGTCGCCCAACTCGATGCCCTGTTCGCCAAGAAAACGAGCATTACCTGCAACGAGGCTGCGGCCATCGACCTGGCCGAGGATGCCTTTGCCGACGGGTTGATCGACATTGGTCGGCTCGCTGATCGCGAGCCCTCTGAGTTCGGCTTCACGCACGATCGCCAGCGCCAGAGGATGTTCACTACTGCGTTCAAGGCTGGCGGCAAGGCCAAGAAGATCGTCGTCATCGAAGCCTTGAGCGGTTTGGATGGCCACGACAGCCGGCTTGCCTTCCGTCAGTGTTCCGGTCTTGTCGACCACCAGCGTATCGATCTTCTCCATGCGCTCGAGGGCTTCAGCGTTCTTGATCAGAATTCCGGCCTGAGCGCCGCGGCCGACGCCCACCATGATCGACATGGGCGTGGCAAGACCGAGAGCGCAGGGGCACGCGATGATCAGGACGGCTACCGCCGCGATTAAGCCATAACCCATAGCCGGTGGCGGTCCGACCAGTGACCAGGAGACGAAGGCTATAGCAGCGACAGCGATGACAATTGGCACAAACCAGCCAGAAACGGTATCGGCAAGCCGCTGAATCGGCGCCCGGCTTCGCTGGGCATCTGCGACCATCTGGACAATGCGCGCGAGCATGGTGTCGCGCCCGACTCGTTCCGCGCGCATGACCAGCCCCCCGGTCTGATTGATTGTACCCCCAACCAGTTTGGAACCTGCTTCCTTGGTGACTGGCATCGATTCGCCTGTGACCATGGATTCGTCGATTGTGCTACGCCCCTCAATGACTGCACCATCGACAGGTACTTTCTCTCCGGGGCGCACCCGCAAGGTGTCGCCAACAAGAACCTGGTCCAGAGTTATCTCTTCATCGCCGCCGTCGTCGCGAACCCTGCGTGCGAGCTTGGGAGAGAGATCGAGCAGCGCGCGGATAGCTCCGCTGGTCGTCTCCCTGGCACGCAATTCAAGCAGCTGGCCAAGCAGGACGAGCACCGTGATTACTGCCGCGGCTTCAAAATAGACTGCTACCGATCCATCATCAGAGCGAAAAGCTGAGGGAAATATGCCCGGAGCCAGAGAAGCCGCCATGCTGTAGATCCAGGCGACCCCGGTCCCCATGGCAATCAGCGTGAACATGTTGAGACTGCGACTTTTGATCGATGCCCAACCGCGCTCGAAAAATGGCCAGCCCGCCCACAAAACCACAGGTGTTGCCAGCACCATCTGGATCAGGTTTGCAAATTTTCCGTCCAGAACGTGACGCAGGCCTGTCATGTGCCCACCCATTTCGAGCGCGACCACCGGCAAGGCAAGCACGAGGCCGAACACGAAGCGGCGCTTCATATCCTTGTATTCGTCCGATGGCCCATCGCTGAGGGTCGGGGTCATCGGCTCGAGCGCCATGCCGCAGATGGGGCAGCTTCCTGGGCCGGACTGCTGGATCTCCGGATGCATCGGACAGGTCCAGATTGCGCCATCAGGAACAGGACTGTCCAGTCGCGGTGAACCGCTTATGTACCGGCCAGGATCGGCAGTGAACTTAGTAAGACAGCCCGCGCTGCAAAAAAAGTGATGGGCTCCAGCATGGGTCACGACATGCTTTGTGGTTTCAGGATTGACCCTCATCCCGCAGACCGGATCCGTCACCATCTTTTCTGCTGTGGAGTGAGGATCAGCATCCTCACCATGGTGACGCGGTGTCTCGGTCATAATCATGTCCCTTGGCTAGTCTGTTGAATGTTGCGACACGATCTCGGCCCAGCAGCCGAGAGATTCGTCGCCAATCCAGCATCATTGACGCCTGGCCTTGTCTCTCAATGCTCCGCCATCAAGACTCGCTCCTAGTAGCTCTTGAAGATTGTCGGCCTGGCTGTGCCAAAAGCAAAGACATGGTATCTGTCTCTTGGGCGGCCCGGTGCTTCCATTCCCGGCGAACCGAGCGGCATGCCAGCCACTGCCAAGCCCTTCACGCCCTTTGGCTTGGTGGCAAGAACGCGCTTCATGTCGGCAATGGGAACGTGACCTTCAAAGGCCATGCCGTCAATCAGCGCGGTATGGCATGACACCAGATCTGCGGGCAGGCCAATCTTGCGCTGCAAGCTTGATCGTTGCCGGTCATCGATGACCTGGACCTTGCGACCGAATGCCGAGCGCACCTGCGCGGCCCACTTTTCGCAACATCCGCAGCCCGGATCACGATGCATGACGATGTCGTTAGCCGCGAAGGCAGATGACGACAGCATTGCGACCGCAATCGCAAACTTTTTGATCATGAGCTTAATCCTCTCCTTATTCAGTCGATTCTTGGGACAACAAAGATCGAGATCGTACCCGTCGGTGTATCCAGTCGATAGTCTGCTGAGACCTTGCGGCCACAAAGCTTGCCGAGCTCGGTCTCCAAGAAACCGTCGGCATTGGGCTGTGTGTCGGCCCGCCCGTCAATCAATTGGATGAACCTAAAAGCTTGCCGCATAATCCAGCTGGTCTGTTGCGCGTAGTCGGCGATGAACACTTTGCCGCCGGTGGTCGCAGCGGCAAACATCGCCGCCAGTCCGGCACGCTTGCCTTCGATTGGGACCTGATGAAACACCAGGCTCGAGACTACCTTGTCGACCGGACCGCAGGCTTCGGCATCGTTGGCAAAACCGTTCTTCCAATCGATGGCAACGCCGGCCACTGCCGCTTTCTCTCTCGCAATCGCAAGCGCTTGCGCGTCAGGGTCGAGGCCGATGACATTTGCCTGCGGTTCACGCTCTTTGATAAGGAGGGCTAGCGATCCGGTCCCGCAGCCCACATCGAGGATCGTTTCCCCAGCCTTGGGGTCAAGCAGGTCCAGCAAGGCACTGCGCCAGCGACGTTCGCGCGTCAGCAGTGCCACGCCGCGGTCATACAATTTGGTCGAAGCAAACCGGCCCGCAGCCGGAGTGAAAGTCGGGGTTTCGCTCATGCTGCATCCTCGTACTGACAATCAAGGCAAGTCGCCGAGCCTGCGATCGATCCCTTTGTCCACGCACACACACTGATACGCATGTCACCGCATTATCCCTCACGATGGTTGGACAAAATTTTTTTGAGGGAACTTATCATAAGATGCGTATGTGAGATGAACGTCCGGGAGATTGTAAATGTATGACCTTGACCATTCGCTGCGGGCCCTTGCTGCACAGCCCATTCCCGCGCACCTCGCAATGATCGACGAGGCCGTGTTCGCAGGTCTGGAGGCACATCGGCGCGAAGTTGGTGCCGGATCCCGGCTGATGGGGTTGGCCGGCGCGTTTGCGTTAGTGCTCGGCGTCATCTCCGGTACATTGGCGGATGCCAGCCCCGCGATGGCCCAGCCACTTTCGCCTTTTTCGCCCGACAATCCCCTGGCGCCCTCTACGCTGCTGGACGTTCATGCATGACCTGGACAAAGCGACTGCTTGTGATTGGGCTTGTTGCATTCGGGGCAGCTCTCGGGGGCACGTATATTGGCCGTGAGCTGCTTGCGACCAAAGGCGAAGGCGAGACGGAGTTGCATGCGCTTCTGCACAGCGAGCTTGACCTTGACGCGCAGCAGGCGGCAAAAATCGAGTTGATTGAACGCCGTTTTTCAACCCGCCGGAAAGCACTCGAGCTCGAGATGCGCGCCGCCAATGCCCATCTTGCCGAAGCGATGGAGGCCGAACACGGCTACGGGCCGGAGGTTTCGGCTGCGGTCGATCACACGCATCGGGTAATGGGCGAACTGCAAAAAGAAACGCTGGAGCATCTTTTCGCCATGCGTGCGGTGCTTCGGCCCGACCAGGCAGCACGGTTTGACCGTACCGTAACAAAAGCACTGACACCAGAAGTGCAGTGACTTTTCCGCTCAGCCAGGGGAGCGACAGCGAACTCGCGGTTCTCGCGCTTGCTGGTCGTCAGGATGCTTACCGCGAGCTGCTGGCACGCTACCGCGAGAAAATTTTCCGGTTCGTGGCCGCGTCGGTTGGGGATACCCAAGAAGCAGTAGACCTCACGCAGGAGACGTTCGTTGCAGCCTTCGCTTCACTTGCAAAATATGACCATGACCGACCTTTCCTGTTCTGGCTGAAGCGTATTGCGCTTAACAAGTGCCGCGATTGGTCGCGAAAACGAAAGGCCCGAGCATTCTTCGTTCGGGCAGAACCGCTCGAGCTGGCATTCGAAGTCGCTGATGACGCCATATCCGCCGATGTGCAGGCGGAGAGCCGGGCTGAACTGAAGCGGGTTTCAGCCGCTATCTCGCGCCTTCCGTCACGGCTCAGGGAAGCGCTCGTGCTTCGCACGGTCGATGGGCTAAGTCAGTCAGAAGCGGCAGCTGTGCTGGGAGTAAGCGAAAAGGCGGTCGAGACGCGACTGCACCGCGCAAGAGCCCGATTGAGAGCAAATCTCGAAAATAAATGACCACTGGCCGCCAAACCTGGGCGCGGAGCGCCCGAGCTGACCACCGAGCTGCGCGACAGCCCGTTTCTGCGAGCAAGGTTCATCACTGCAAAAGTGGAGAGACGCGAAAAAATTTTTGAGGGGTGTCCGCACTAGGCGCGTATATGCTCGTATGAACACTCCGATCCTCACCCGTCGCCACCTGATTGCCAGCCTCGGTGCCGCGTCAGCCTTTGCCACAGTGCCTGCCTGGGCGCAGGGCCACAGTATCCATCGTGATCAGGGAGGCGGACACGGTCGGGGTGGCCCGCTCATTCCCGCAGGGTTCGGTGAGCTTTCCGGCGAAGTGATCGATCTGGCCGTGGCCAGCGGTCATCGCATCGTCGAAGGACGGCGTGGTCCCGGTGTCGCGGTCAACGGGAGCGTGCCCGGCCCCTTGATCCGCTTGCGGGAAGGGCAGAACGTCCGTCTCAATGTAACAAACCAGCTTGATTCGGACACGTCAATCCATTGGCACGGCCTTCTCGTTCCCTTTCATATGGATGGTGTTCCCGGCGTGAGTTTCCCTGGCATTCATCCTGGCCAGACATTCAGCTACGAATTCCCGATCCGGCAGTCGGGGACCTATTGGTATCACAGCCACTCCGGTTTGCAGGAGCAATCGGGGCATTATGGCCCTCTGGTTATCGATCCTTCTGGTCCGGAACCTGTCGAGTTCGACCGGGATTACATTCTGCTACTCAGCGATTTCACGGTGCTCGACCCGCATTTCATCATGAGCCGTTTGCGCACCGGCGAAGGCTACTTCAATCGCCAGCAGAACACGTGGACCGACGACTATCCGCTGTCTGCGCAAGAGCGACGCATGTGGGCCCAAATGCGGATGATGCCGACCGACATCATGGATATCGGCTCTCCGACCTACACTTTCCTTGCCAATGGGCGAGGGCCGACCGAGGGGCTTGAATATCTGTTTCGTGCCGGTGAGCGCGTAAGGTTGCGGGTCATCAACGGCTCGGCGCAGAGCTTCTTCAACGTCCGCATCCCCGGCTTGGCAATGACCATCATCGCCGCAGATGGCCAGAACGTCCGGCCGGTTGAAGTCGATGAATTTCAGATCGGCACGGCAGAAACCTATGATGTGATTGTTACGCCAGGGAATGCGGAGGCCTATGCGATTGTCGGAGAGTCGATGGACAGGTCGGGAATGGCGCTGGCCATGCTGGCGAGCCGTCCCGGAGCGCGGGCGGATGTACCCGCTCTGCGCGATCCACCGCTGCTGACGATGGGCGACATGGGCATGGATCACGGCTCGGGTGGCATGGACCATAGCGCGCCTTCTGCCGATACCGGTGCCAAGGAAGCGATGGGCAGTGCGGGCGCCATGGACCATGCCGCGATGGGTCATACCACACCTGATGCATCAATGGGCGCTTCGGATGACACTATGGCTGGGATGGCAATGGGTGGCATGAGCATGGCCGGCATGAAAATGCGCGACACGACGCTGCTGCCTCCCGATGTCAAGGTCGGCCCGGGCGTCGACATGGTCTCGATGTCTCCGGTAGACAAGATGGGAGATCCCGGTCTTGGCCTGCGGGACGTGGATCACCGCGTGCTCAACTATCGCATGCTGACGGCGCTTGAGCCGAACCGTGACACGCGCGAACCTTCGCGGCTCCTCGAGCTGCATCTCACTGGCAATATGGACCGCTACATGTGGTCTTTTGACGGACGAATGTACTCTTCTGTCAGTGATGTTCCGATCCGCTTCGCCTGGAACGAGCGGGTTCGGGTGAAGCTCATCAACAATACCATGATGGCGCATCCGATCCATCTTCACGGCATGTTCTTCGAGCTGGTCAATGGGGCAGAGCCAGCCCACCAGCCTCGAAAGAACATCGTGATCGTGCAACCGGGCGCCAGCGCTCAATTCGACCTCACTGCCAACGAGCCGGGTGACTGGGCCTTCCACTGCCATCTGCTCTACCACATGCACGGCGGTATGATGCAGACCGTAACCGTGGTCGGCCCGGGCGGTGCAGCATGAACCTCCGCCCCCTTGTCTCGCTCCTCCTTGCGGGAGCGGCCCTGAGCGCAGCACCGGCGATGGCCCAGCATCAGGGGCATTCCATGCCCATGCCGGCGCCTGCGCCGGCCCCCAGTCCGGCGCAGGCACCGCAGCAGCCAGATCCCCACGCCGGGCATGCCATGCCCGATAGTCCCGCCGCGTCCGACGATAAAACGGTCGATCCGCACGCGGGCCATGCCATGCCCGAAGGATCAATGCCGGCCCCGGACGCAATGGCCGGAATGAAGCAGGAAACCATGGATCACAGTACCATGGATCACGGCACCATGGATCACGGCACCATGGATCACGCCATGCCTGCATCGCCCGGTCCCGAGATGGAAACCCCCCCGCCGCCAGAGGCAGGAAGCGGTCCTCCGCGCGCCGCCGACGCCATCTGGGGCGCCGATGCAATGCGGGCCTCGCGAGACGATCTCAGGCGCGAAAGCGGTGATTTTCCGCTTTTCTGGTTCCAGGGTGATCGTCTGGAAGTCCACGCCCGTGAAGGTGCAAACGACTACATCTGGGACTTTCAGGGCTATTACGGCGGTCCGACAAGCCGGTTCTGGTTCAAGACCGAAGGTGAGGGAGCGTTCGGCGACAAGCCCGAAAGCGCTGAGTTTCAAGCCCTCTATTCACGTGCGATCAGGCCATTCTGGGACCTCCAGGCCGGCGTGCGGCAGGACCTCGCAGGGCCCGATACGACCTATGCCGTTCTGGGCATCCAAGGTGTTGCACCCTATCTTTTTCAGGTTGATGCGGCGGCTTTCGTCTCACAACGCGGCGACGTTACGGCGCGGATCGAGGCAGAACTTGACCAGCGCATTACCCAGCGCCTGATCTTCCAGCCTCGTGTCGAGATCAACATGGCTGCCCAGGACATTCCAATCCTTGGCGTCGGAGCGGGCATCGACAAGGTCGAGGCCGGCTTGCGTTTACGTTACGAGATTATCCGCGAGTTTGCGCCTTATGTCGGGATCGAACAGACCTGGCGCATTGGCAACGGCGCGGACTTCGCCCGCGCTCGCGGCGAGGATCCGAGTGCCACCAATTATGTTTTCGGCATCCGGTTTTGGTTTTGAAATGAAGGAAAATCCAATGAAACTTGCTCCGATTTTCGCAGCTTTTGCAATGGTTGCGTCGCCTTTGGCATTCCCGTCCATGGCTGCTGCTCACACCCGCGTGGTCGCCTCTACTCCGGCAGAGGGCGCAACCGTTGCTGGCACGCGCACGGTCACGCTGACCTTCAATGAAGCGCTGTTGCCCCCCACTGCGGCCGCCAGCATCGTAATGACGGCAATGCCGGGGATGGCGAACCACAGTCCGATGGCGATCCGCAATTTCACCACTGCCTGGTCGAACGGGAACAAGACCATGACCCTCACTCTTACCAAGGCTTTGGCAAAGGGCAGCTATGAGGTTCGCTGGCAAGCCGCAGGTGCTGACGGCCACCGCATGAACGGCACTGTCAAGTTCACCATCAGCTGATCGCGCTATGGGGTGGGCGGTCGAACCTGGCTTGCGTTTTCTGAATTACGCGGTGCTGCTGGGGATGTTCGGGAGCACCGCGTTTCGATTGATCGCGCTTCGGAGCGCCGGCTTTCTCTCTGTCGGCAATCGGGCGTCGCTAGGCCTGATCGGGGGGGCTGCGGCTGCATTTGTGCTCTCCGTCGTTCTTATGCTCGTCTCCGTGGCCGCAATGATGGGCATGTCCCTATCAGACCTTGACTGGCCGACGATCTCCATGATGGCCTTCGGCACGGATATCGGGATTGCGTTTGTCGTTCGCATCGGCGTGCTGTTTCTCGCATTATGCTTTCTTACCGCCGTTAGGACCACGAAACTCAGCCAGGTAGTCGTCGCCGCCTGTTTCGCGGCGGCTCTTCTCTCGCTCGGATGGAGCGGTCACGCCGCTGCTGGCGAGGGAGTCATCGGGCTCCTGCATCGGCTCAACAATGGCGCACACCTGATCGCCGCAGGGTTGTGGCTGGGCGCTATCATTTGCTTTGCTGATCTCACTGTGAAGTTGCATCGCCGGCCGGATCGAGAGCAGGCTCTCGCATTGCTTTCCCAGATCCATGCGTTCGCACCGCTCGGCGTGGGCTTGGTGGCAGTGGTGGCCATCACGGGCCTCATAAATTCCCAGCTGATATTCGGTATTCAAAACAGCTTGGTCGTCCTGAGCACGCCTTATGGGCTGATGCTGGCTGCTAAACTCATCCTCGTCGGCGGCATGGTTGCGTTCGGTGCCAACAACGCGGCGATTGGACGCCGTTTCGCAACGTCTGGTGAACCATCGGAAAATTCGGTGCACGACGTGCTAGCGCGGTTGCGCCTCAGTCTGGGAGGTGAGCTTTGTTTTGCCGTTGGCGTTCTGGGCCTCGTAGCTGTTCTGGGCCTCGCGTCGCCAGGAATGATGTAGATCGAAGGTTCACGCAAAAAGGGGGTTTCAATGGTTCGATATGGAGCAGGCCGAATTGCGGGCGTACTGGCGGTCGTGATCTTGCTGATACAAAGCCCAGTATTGGCGCATCCCAGTACCACCGCGAAGGGGAAGGACGTTGAGGAAGGGGCCACAGTAGCTCCGGCCTTGGATGGTCCCGTTGAAGCGGTGGCGAACTTTCATGCTGCGCTAGCGAAGGGCGATACTGCCGCTGCACTTTCGCTGCTGGCCGAAGATGTCCTCATCTTTGAATCCGGTGGGACAGAGAACAGCCGAGCTGAATATGCCAGTCATCATCTCAAATCAGATGCCGCTTTCAGCGCCGCAGTTCCGCGCATGCTCGTCAGCAGAACGCACGGTGAGCAGGGCGATACTGCCTGGGTGATGAGCGTCGAGAATGTCGAGGGAACGTACCGCGATCGGCAGATCAAGAGTCGGTCTGTCGAAACGATGCTGCTTCGGCGCGTAAACGGAAGCTGGCAGATATTTCATATCCATTGGTCGTCTGCGGACCAGCGTTGACAACGGTCCTATAGCAGCGCCAGCCAATGTCCGGTCGAGCATTATGCTGGAGAAATCAGCTTTTCAGACTGGATCGGTACGTCGGCACATGAGGCCTCCTTGCCGCCCATCCGCACTGAATGACGACCCTGTCTTTCGTAAAGACAGGATGGGGCACAATGGGGCGTCTAAGGAAGCCCTGCAGATGGCCAGCCAAGACAGTGTCGCTTCGATCTTGGAAGCCGAAGATGTGAAGCGTAGAGACGCCTCGCTGAGGGCACGCATCAAGGATTTCCTTAAGCGAGCTTTGTCCAGGATTGTGGATTACCGTATCAACTGGATTTTCGCGCAAAACACAGCTGTTGAATCGCCAGCCCTGCCGCCATCTATCGAAATCGCTGTTTTCGATGAGCAGCATCTCGCCGCCTTTGCACGTCATCCTGACGCGCGTGTCCGAAGTGCAATGAGTTTCGATCGCGCGGGCTGTGTCGGCTTTGTACTTCTGGCCGATGCCGAGCCGGCAGCCTGCATCCATTTCGCCGATAGATCGAGCTATGAAAGTAGCTCGACCTGGCCGCTTGCGGACAACGAAGTCGCTTTGGTCAACGTCACAACTTTGCCCGAGCATCGGTCGCAGCGCTACGCATCTCTCTTGATTGCGCAAGCGACGAGCTTGCTGGTTCCCAGTCGCTATCGACAAGCTTTTGCCTATATCTGGTGGAACCACCACGCATCATTGCGCGCATTCAGAAATGCAGGCTGGCAGCGGGTCGCTATTTCGTTCGAAATATCACGGCGCAATGGACGCTGGCATTCATTACACCTTCCTTGGAAGGTTGGCCGCTAGAAGCGCGCTTTTGGAAGGGCGTTCGAACACAACCCTTGCGTGCACCGTGATGGTCAGGCGTGGCCTTTCGGCTAGGCATTGTGCGTAACCATTCTCGACTTCAAATCGTTGGCCTTACAGCCCTTCGGGGAGTACGGCGTTGCCGAGCATCGATCCAGCGGGCTGCTTCTTCATCAGCGAATTATGCTACTCACCTCCGATGCCGCCGCACCTTGGAGACTTCCAGACGGCCCAACTGCACCTTGCAATTGGGCAAGTCGGCCGGATAACCTCGGAGTGACGGTAAACGCTGGCATTCAGCACCCGCGACGGCGGTTATCAGGAACGTTTTCGCCGAGAGTGATGCAAGAGGACCGGGATTTGCATGGGGAGCGCGAGCAAGTAAACCACGCCTCAGGTATGGGCCGCCGGATTAAAGGCGGCGATGATCGGACATGGCCCGGTGTCCTCTGCGGCACAGGCTTCTGCCAGACGCACCAAGGCTCCGCGCATGGTTTGCAACGTCGCAATCTTTTCGTCGAGCGCCGCGATCCGACTGTTGGCGAGCGCCTGCGCTGCCGATCGGTCAGACGTTTCGAGATCCAAAAGGGTAGAAATCTCATCGAGCGTGAAGCCGGCCATCTGGGCCGCGCGAATTGAGCGCAAACGATGAAGGTCATCGGTGCCATAGCGCCGCGGGCCATGATCACGCGGCGGCTCAGCGACCAGGCCGCGCCGCTGGTAATAACGGATCGTTTCAACGTTTACGCCGCCCGCACGGGCGAAGTCGCCGATTTTCATAAACCTGCTTGATCCCGTATCATGGTACGGAGTTTATAGCGATGGCATTGTCAGCGAATCAAAGGAAATCGCAGTGCCCCAATCAGCAAGATCCGCCGTGCTCTACCGAATGGTCATGCCCGGCCACACCTGCCCTTATGGCCTGAAGGCAAAGCACCTGCTCTCCTCGCGCGGGTATCGGGTAGAGGATCATCACCTGACAACGCGCGAAGAAACCGACGCATTCAAAGCCGAGCATGGCGTGATCAGCACGCCGCAAACCTTCATCAATGGGCAGCGGATCGGCGGCCACGATGACCTCCGCCGCTTTTTCGGCCTCAAGGTCGCTGACCCAAATGTCACCACCTATCGCCCTGTTGTTGCGCTATTCACGATGACAGCGTTGATGGCAGTCGCAACCGGAATTGCGACTGACGGCCAAGCGGTCAGCATCAGCGTGGCAGAATGGTTCATCGCCTTCTCAATGTGTGTGCTGGCGCTGCTCAAGCTGCAAGATGTCGAGAAATTTGCGACCATGTTCCTCAATTATGACCTGCTGGCGCAGCGCTGGGTGCCCTATGCGCGCTTCTACCCCTTCGCTGAGGGTCTCGCCGGCGTTCTGATGGTGGCAGGTGTGCTACATTGGGTCTCGATCCCGGTGGCCCTCTTCATCGGCACGATCGGCGCGGTTTCTGTGTTCAAGGCGGTCTACATCGACAGGCGCGAGCTCAAGTGCGCATGTGTCGGAGGATCGAGCAACGTTCCGCTCGGTTTCGTGTCGCTGACCGAGAACCTGTTGATGATCGCAATGGCGCTTTGGATGGCAGGCAAGATGGTCGTCTGACGATCTCTGAAGAGAACGTATACGTCGGATAGAACGCGTGACACAGCACTCCGCTGACCAACGAAAAATGCGCCCTATTGCCGCAGCGCCCGTAGAACGTTGGGGTATAATGAAAGACACTTAATGGAAGGAACAAGTCGCCTTCCGGCAATACCGGTCAGTGGGAATGCCTCCCCTCAACGACGGCTAGATCCCAACTTTAGCCGCGTCTAGCGCCCTATGAACGCACGACCGTTTTCAAGAAGGCGCAGGTTGCAAAGGACCGTATGACATGGTGTCGAAAGCTGACAGGCAGGTAACTTCCAGAAGGCAGGCAAAGCCGCCGTGCCGCTTTCGGGATCGCGGTTCAGCCCCGCTTATGGCAGCAGGTGGGTGGGGAGGCGAAAGGCGGCTTTCGAAAATCAATTTCGCATAGCTGCCGTGATATGTTCGTCGATGTAAGCAGCAACCAGTTCTGCGTGCGTTACGGCAAGGTCGTGATCGGCGTCGCTGACGACCTTCAGGGAAGCATCAGGGAGAAGTGAAAGCAAACGCTCTCCAACGGCGACTGGGCTGATCGGATCGGCGTCTCCCCAGAGCAGCAGAACCGGAACCCGAACATCGCGCAGCTTTGACGACAGGTCCTCGACCGGGTTTGCAATCCACTTCGAGGCTTTAGGATATTTGGCTGCATAACTGGGCCGCCAGTTTATTCCTCCCAAATCCTGCACCGGCACTCCACCAGACGTAACCGCGAGAACAAGGCAGCGGACAAGGCTTGGGAATTGAAGCGCAAGCTTCAAAGCCACGAAGCCCCCCATGGATTGCGCAATGATAGCGACTGGCTGGTCAACCTCCTGTGCAGCCAACGAAACCAGATCATCAATGCAATTGATGTCGGGATCTGCTGGTTGGTCGCCCAAGCCGGGCCACGAGAATAACCGGAAGTCTCCGTTCAACCGCTCTGCGACTGGCCGCCAAAAATCTCCAGAGCCTGCCGCACCGGGAAGATACAAGGTTTTGATCATGCGACGTTCTAAGTCCGATTTCGGTGCCTTCAAAGGGGTTTGCACATGACCAAAATGGGGTCGGATTGCGAATTTCCGCTTCCAGGGAGAAACCGGCTGAAGCTGCCGGTCTGCGCTTTAGGCTTTCTTGACCTGGCAATCGGTTGGGGCAGGGCAGGCGCCTGAATTCCCGCCTCTCAAATGGCGGCGGCATCATCCAGCCCATGCGGCATAATCGGGCATTGTATGCATGGCGCGCAGGCGGGGTTCGGACAGGGCTGCCGGGATAGACCGGAGCGCTGCACGCAGGATGAACCGCGCTGCAGCCGGTCCATGAGCGCCGAGCCGGCCAAGGGCCGATTCCCGCACGAACATCCGAGCCCGCTTGAGGCGAAGGCGCTCGTAATGATGCGCGACCTGCGACGGCGTGACAGCGGCGGCGATGGCCTGAAGCGCGGCGGCATCCTCCAGCCCCTGACAGGCGCCCTGACCAAGATTGGGCTCCATTGCATGCGCAGCATCCCCGACCCGGATGATCCCGGGGGCGTAGAGTGTCTTCGGCGGCGGCTTGGCATGGACGGCGAACGGGATAAGCGCATCGGGCGTGGTTGCCGCAATCGCCTCGGCGATCGGGGATGGCCAGCCTTCGGCGGCGGCGGCGCAGGCGGCAAGATCGGGCATGGCGGCATCGGCAGGCTGGGTGCGCATCAGGAACCAGTAGCGGCGGTTGTCCGGCAGTTCGAACACGCCGAAGCGCTGGTGCTTGCCCCAGTATTCCGCCGCTACGCCGCCAAGGTCCGGCCCCGCGACCGGGCCCGACAGCGCTAGCACCCCGCCATAGCCTGCATAGGGGGGCGCCGATCCCACACTGCTCGGCGCGCGGATGCCGCCAGCGTCAACCACCAGACCACAGGCCAGCGGCTCGCCGCTCGCCAGCGTCACCCGCCCTAGGGCAACCTCGCTGACCTCACAGCCGAGCCGCAGCCGATCTGGCCCCAGCGCCACCAGCAGCGCATTCTGAAGCGCGGTCCGGGTCGCCAGCAGCATCTGCCGGATCGGCGCGGCGGCGGCGGTGACCGCGCCGAGGATACCGAGGCGCGCCATCGCCGCACAGGCATTGGGCCACAGGCTAAGCGCGGCGCCCATCGGTTCGATCCGCGGCGCACGCTCCAGCACTGTGACCTCCCACCCGGCATTGGCGAAGGCGATGCCCGATGCCAGCCCGGCTATCCCGCCGCCGACGATGATCGCTCTGGGCATGTCCGCGTTCCTTGCCGGTGCTTGCTAACGCGCGCCGATGAAGGCCGCGAGCGCCGCGCGCCCGTCGGCCGATTCCAGCGCACCGCCATGGCCTACCGGCACGGGCGCGAAGGTCACTTTCGTCCCGCCAGCCTCGAGCGCCTGCTGGAACTCCCGCATACGCACGGGCCGGATGACCTTGTCTTTGGTGCCCGACAGCAGCAACACCGTAGCGCGGGCCGCCACTACATAACCCTGATAATCGAAGGCATCCAGCGCCGGGTCGAGCCGCAGCTTCACGAAGGGCTTGGCGAGGCCGGGCACGAAATCGCGCCCGACCGCCTGATAATCAGCGGCGCTCCCTTCGATGATCAGTCCGGCAAGCGCGCCCGCTTGCGCCAGCGACGCCGTCATGGCGCCGCCGAACGACAGCCCATAGGCGTAAGTCGGGCCGCGCCCTATCCACCCTTTCGACTTCAGCCGGTCGATCATCGCCGGGCCGAAGGCGGCGGCTGCCGCTGCGATCGTGGGGGGCAGGGTGGTGCCGCCGCGGCCGGGATAGTCATAGAGGATGATGTCAGCCCCAGTCACCTCGGCAAGGCGCGCGGCCATCCGGCTTGTGCCCTCGGAATCGACGAAGCCGCCATTGCCCGCGCTGTAGATGATCGCGGTCTCGCTGGCGGGATTATCCAGCCTGACGGTGCGAACCGCGCCCAATTCCCCGAGAGGCAGCAGCGTGTCCGTGGCGGTGTAGCCGTCCGGCACCGTCAGAACGGCATCGGGTGCGGCGAGGCTTGCGCTGGGGTGGAAGCTCGTTCGCGAGATCACCGCCGAGCAGCCGCTAAGGCTAAGACCGAGCGCGGCGACCATCATTGCAGATTTGCAGGAAATCACATCGGCCTCTGTCGGAGCTCAAGCCCAACCAATGCGATAGGAGATGGTTCCGCGATCCGTTCAGCGCGCCGAACGTGAGGCCGGTCAAGGCGCGGCAGTGAGGCCTGAGCATACGCCATTGACCTATGTGTCAATGGCGTATATATGACGCACATGACGACCTTGCAGACCGTTGTTGAACTGCCTGAGTTCCAGCGGCGCGCCAAGGCCATCATGAGCGATAGCGAACGCATGAGCCTCATCGGCTACATCGCGGCAAACCCGGAAGCGGGCGTGTCGCTGGGCGGTGGATTGCGCAAGGTCCGGATCCCGCGTGAAGGTGGCGGCAAAAGCGGTGGTTACCGAACCATCTATGTCTTCGGCGGCCGGCATATGCCGATCTACTTGATCACCGTCTTTGCCAAGAACGAGAAGGACAATCTGACGAGGGCCGAGCAGGCAGCAGCGGTGGAACTGAGCAAGACCCTGATAGCAACCTATGGAGATCGATGATGAGCACGGCTTACGAGAGCATCATGCAGGGACTGAACGAGGCGCTGGACCATGCCCAGGGCAAGGAGTCTGGCGCGCGCGTGCACGCGATCGAAGTGCCAGTCGTGGATGTCGCGGCAATCCGGGCCCAGACAGGCCTGTCGCAAGGCGCGTTTGCGCGCAGCATTGGTGTCGCCAAGGGCACATTGCTCAATTGGGAGCACGGCCGCCGGCAACCGACCGGTCCGGCGCAGGTGCTCCTGGCGATGATCGCCCGCAGGCCGTCGCTGGTCAGCGAGCTTCTGCGCTAAGGTCAGCGCAGAGCTTTTCACCGGTGCTGCTCGTGCCGTCGAACTTGCGGGCGGCGCGATGTGGCGGCATCATTGCAGCATGGCAAAACGCTTTGATCCCTACGACTTTATCATCCGGCTCGAAGTCCAGATCCTCGGGATCGAGCCGGTTATCAGCCGCACCCTGGAATTGCCGCGCGACCTCAATTTCGCACAACTCCATGAGGTGCTCCAGGCGGCCGTTGGGTGGACCGACAGCCACTTGCACCAGTTCATCGTCGGCGGGCTGGTTGTCGGCGCTCCCGAATACCTCGAGGAGGATGCCTATGGCCCGCGGGTGATCGAAGCGACCGATGTGCACCTTCGCGACCTGCGGTTTCCCTACGGACCCGATGCCCAGCTCGAGATACTGTACCAGTACGACTTCGGCGATAACTGGCAGCACCGGCTGATCCTGACGCCAATGCCGCGAGCGGAAGGCGTAAAGTATCCGCGCTGCATTGGCGGAGCTCGCAGCTGCCCGCCGGAAGATGTAGGCGGAGACATCGGCTATGAGACGTTCCTTGAGGCGTGGCGCGATCCTGACCATGAGGAGCACGCTGACAATCGGCGCTGGGCCGGACGCAAGTTTGACCCGGAGCGCTTTGATCTTGAGGCTACCAACCGCGCAACCGCGCGCGCTTTGCGCTTAAGTCGTGGCGACTATCGGGCGCGGCAAATCTAATTCATGAAACAGCCGTGACAGAAGCCGTCGCGCAATCACAATGGACACAGTTGACAGGGGGAGTTCCGACGCTGAATTTTACATATATCAGCACCATTTTATGTCTTATGGCATGATTTCAATGGATTGATGGCACTATGCCTGTCCATTGCGTTTCGCCCATAATTTGGACGATCAAGGGAGTTGGAAGTGCAAGACGCCGTAGGCGGCTCACTTCCAACTCCCTTGATCGTAACCCGATTGAGGCGTGACGGATCAGTCGTCGGTGGAGGGCAGCGGGGCAGGTGCTTGGCCCGGTGATACGCGCGCCAGGACAGCCGTGTAGAGCTGGCGCCAGTGTTCGGCCTTACCGCGCTCACGTTCGGCCGTGCGATCCGCCTTGGCCTTTTCGGCCCGGGCATCCCTGAGTTCGGTTTCAAGGCGCTCGATCTTGTTGCGGAGAGCCGCTTCGATGTGGCGGTGTTCTTCGGGCGTTCGCAGCGGGACCTTCTTGCCATCGATGACCTCGGTTTCCCCGCGGGATTCGACGCGTTCCTCGCCGATCTCATCGGCGAAGTTGTTGTAAAGGTACTGGCGGCTGACCTTGGCTTCACGGGCTACCGAGACGAACGTCACAGCCTGCCTGGTGTCGCGCAGGCGCATGATCGCGTCCTCGACCGCAGCGCGTTTTTCCGCACTGCGGCGGCTGCGGGCATCGTTGAGAGTGGCGATCCGCATATCCGGTCCAGTGGTCATTGCGTCGCTTCCTCCCGAGCAGCAGCCGGCCTGTAGCGCTGCTTTTCGCCATTGTAGAGGCCGCACTCTTCGATGGAGCGGATGATGGTGTCGGTGTTGTGGACGGCGTCCTTGTTGCGTTGCAGCCGCTTGCGCGTGATGTCGGCCATCCGGGTCTGACCGCTCTCCTCGTAATTCCGTGCTTCCTGTTCGAGCCCTTCGATCGCGACGTAAAGTCCGGCGCGCTCGCAGCGGAAGTGCTCGAGGTCGTCGCCATCGGCGCGGAAGAACCGGCAGGTCAGGCAAGCATGGGCATGCTCGCACCATTCGCCAAGCTGGCCGGGCAGGGTACAGGCCCCGCCACAGACCCGCGTTGCCATCATGGTTTCCTTGCGCAGCAGGAGATCGCCGACGGCCTCATCGACCTTGCCCGCGATCGTGAAGTACTGGCCGCCGCCTTTGCGGAGCAGGGCGTTCTTTTTGAGTTCCAGGCGCTTGTTGACGTACATCGACGCCATATCGGGCGAGGCGTGGCCCAGTTCGAACATGATGCTGAGGATATCGTGACCTTCGGCTGCCATCTGCGTCCCGCGATGGTGGCGCAGCGGATGCCACGAGAAGTCTAACGGCTTGCCTTCGCCGTCGACGATCCCATGCCTGAGGCACAGCATCTTGAGTTCCTGCAAGGTCCAGTTGCAGCCGAGGAACGATTCCCGTTTGCCGTAGAACACGGGGAACAGGTATTTCGTCGCGCGGCCGTAGCGCTGCCGAACGCGTTCCCGCTGCGTTTCTATCAGCTCGATCATCGCCTGGTGCGCCGGATCGCTGACTAGCAAAGGCTTGGTATTCCAGCGACTGACCTTGTTCTGCCAGAACTTGAACAGCATGAACCGATTGTCGTGCGGATCGGGCCGCAGGCAGTCGAAGAGCAGGGCATGCAGGTCTTCGGCCCGCGCGCCGGTTCTGATGCCGATCATGAAGATCGCAGGGATCGGCGCGGGTAGTTCGTCGAGCTTGGCCACCATTGCGGCCAGTGCTTCCGATGGGGCCGCCCGGTTAGCACCCTCGCGCGATGCGTAAAGCCGGTTGCGTGGGTCATCCGGCGCCTGCTTGTAGCGGATCCGCCGTGCTGCACGCTTGTCGAGCGCGATCCGCGGCCATTGCCCCGGTAGCAGGACCGGTGCGGCGCGCATCAGTTGCACGATGTCGGTGTACCAGTTCTTGCCTGCGGCACCTTGGGCATTTCCCCAGGCGAGGTAACGTTCCATCGTCAGCTCGTTGATCTGTCGGGGAGCGGCAACGCCATCTTCACGTAGGAACCGCGCAAAAAGTCGCAGCCGCGATTGCATTCGCGGCACCGTCCCTGGCGCAAGCTCGCCATGCGCAACCTTGTCGAGCAGGAAGCTGCGCATCAGCGGGCGCAGCCACGGCTCGAAGCACAGGAAGTTCAGATAGGTGTCGCTCTGCCGCTGCCGGTCGCGGAAGCGCGTGTCCTCCTCACTGTAGAGATCGTTGAGCTGGATGATGTCACGGTCCTGCATCGGCGCCATCTGCGCGCGGTTGATGATCGAGAAGCGATGGATATCGCCGAACAGCTGCACTTCCGGGGATCGGTACTGAGTGGTAACGACCTCGCCGTCCCGGATCCACTGGCGGGTCTGGCTCTGCCTCCGCCGCGCATAGTTCGCGCCATACCAAGCGGCGTAGAAGCCCAGTGCGGTATCGTTGTGGCACTTCGTTCTCGCAGAACCGTCACTATCTGACGATCCGAAGTTGGGGTGGGGGATGTCCGCCAGACAGCCCGCCCCAAAATGCTGAAGCAGGCTTTCGCCTTCTGCGACCAGATAACGGATCACCGGGATCCGGCGCTGGAACCAGTGGGCGTCCGCCTTGCGATCGTCGAGCACCGATGCCGCGAGGTAGGCCTTGATTTCGTTGGTCAGAACTGGGATTGCAGCCTCGAGCGGCAGGCTGGCGTAGGTCTGGCTCAGCCAGGGATGACCGAACACCTCGTTCATTATGGCGTCTGACCAGACAGGATTTTCGACGAGGCGGGGGGACAGGTCCCCGAGCCGAGCCTCAAGCCAGTTGCTGTAGCGATCGATCTCGTGCGGCGTGCCGCCGACGAGCGCCAGCGGTGTCACGTCCATCGCATGTCCTTTCCGAGAAGCTCAGCCTCGCGAAGTTTCTCAAGTCTTTCATGCACCTCGTCGGGACCCGTCAGGTAAAGCCTGCGGATTTCCGACGCGAACAGGTGCTGGTAAAAGGCGGCCGTCGTTTGTGGGCTGGCATGGCCGAGCCGGTCCGCCACTTCGAGCAGGCTGTATCCGGCCGCGATCGCTTCGGACGCATGGCTGTGGCGGAACATATGCCAGCTGAAGTCGATGTGCGTGCGCTGCTGCAGCAACCCCGCGAGCTTTTGGGCATAGGACAGGCTCATGGCGTGCCCGATGACGCCGGCTTTCACATTGGCGAAGACGTACTCGGCTCCGGACTCGAACGCCGGCAGATATTCATCGCTGGTGAGGTAATCGACGTACATGTTGAGCACGTAGTCGTGGACCGGCACACCGCGCGTCCGGCCGGATTTCGCACGGGCGCCATTGGCATTGTCTTCGCGCGGAACAACCCAGACGACCTTTTCGGCGAGGTCGACGTCGACATGCCGCAGGCCCAGCGCTTCGCCGATCCTGAGACCGGTATTGTAGAGCAGCACGATCAGGAACGCGTCGCGCGCGAGCCCACATGCCTCGATCAGCCGCAGGACCTCGCTTGGCGTCAGGCGCTTCTTGAGCACCTGCTGCTGAACCCGGCCGGGATCGCCCGAGAGGTAGCGATCCTTGCGCCGCGTCACATGGCGCTGGCTGATATGCTCGAGGAACGGCTTGTAGATCCGGTGCCCGTCATAGGCCTTGTGGACCTCGGCCGTATCGACCGCAAAATCGTCGGTGCCGTTGACGAAACGGTAGAACGATTTGATCGCCAGCTGGATCTGGTTGCGCGTCGATGGCGTCAGAGGCCGTGTTTCCGGCTTTCGCAGCAGGATCAGCCGCGGGCTCGGCAAGGCATCCTTTCGCCGGGCAAGCCGCCAGGCAAGGAAGCCGTCGTACAGCGCAACCGTGGCTTCATGGATGCCGGCGCCGTTGGCGCCAAGGAAGTTCGCGAAGTCGACGACATGACGAACATAAGCGCGGATCGTGTTCGGCGACGCATGCGTCTGCTCGAGATGGACGATCCAGTGACGAAGACCCTCGACGGCGTCACCATCATCATCCAATACCGTCCACGACCGGCGACCGCCGGGCATTTCGATGCGCGCAGCCTGCCAGGGC